>VYLF01000007.1_pt1 | contig 209915 bp, 183 predicted proteins | sample 5114371 | NCBI WGS metagenome assembly VYLF01 (sample SAMN12291773, study PRJNA351875) | freshwater metagenome | isolation source: freshwater lake | place: USA: Michigan, Kent Lake | collected 2013-08-15 | reverse complement strand
TCCCTTGGGCACACAGACTTATTTCAGCCGGGGCGCACGGCATGCGTCGTATTCCGGGCCAGTCCGTTAATCTGGCCCACCTCATCTGGCGCACACCACGCGCCCCGGCCCCTCACTAAGGTGCACCCCCGGTGGTTTTCCACGCGGGGCTAAAGGTGTTGGGGGGTATCAACAAAAGCGGCGTCATCCCGGACGGCGTCAGCCGATCCGGGACCTCCAAACGCAAAGTCCACTGAGGTCCCCGCTCTGCGCTGTCGCTCCGGCGGGGATGACAGGGTTGGTTGAAAGAAGCGTCTTATATGGAACGCCTATGCCGTTGTTTATGCCCTCACATAAACCCAAGCACGCCCGCCCGAGACAAGGCCAGCTTCCACGCGCTGATAGTCCGACACTTCATAGCGATCTGCCGCACGAAGCTCCTCCGGCGTGATCCAAAAGACGGTCCCAGCCACTGTGTCCGTGGGGTCTGAACTCGCCACAACAATAGGGTGAAAACGTTCGCCGCTGATCTTTAGAACCTCTGGATCGGTAATTTCTAAAAGGGTCTGTTTAAAGCCCAAGAGTGCGTCGCCATTTCCCTCAAGCTTGCGGCCAAACGTCTCCCACTGCACCTGTTCAAGCTGCAGCGTGCCGTAGGAAAATAGCCGAACATGTTCTGTCACCTTATGTCCTCACCCGTTCGATCACCGGATCAGTCACGCAATCATTAGCGGCTTTTGCGTAAGTTGGCTGCATTCTAGCAAGGAAAAATGGCGCACCGCCATGGAGTTTCTTCAAACGAATTATTCGCCGCATTACAAGATTGGGAATACACTTTAAAGCGCTCTCCCTCGGCGTTGGCGATTATAAAAGGCGAAAAAATCCAGACTTCTAAGGTCAACAGCACCGAATCCACTTCATCGCAAGCAGACCTTGTGATTTGGCAGGCGAAGTCACCTGCTAAATGCAAGCGTCGTCCCTCTCGAATTGCGGGAGGGTAACATGGATAGCGGTCACCCTATCAAGAGCCCGCTCTATCCAGTCTCACTGCGTATGACCTTTGAGGAAAAGGCGAACCTCGAATTAGCAGCGGCGGGCATGTCGCTATCCTCTTATATTAGGTGGCGGATTTTCGACCCCGCCTCGCCCCCGCCCAAGCATCGCGGCAAACAACCTGTGAAGGATCATGTCGCGCTCGCAAGACTGTTGGCGATGATGGGACAATCGCGGATCGGAAACAATCTCAATCAACTTGCCAAGGCGGTAAACTCAGGAAGCCTTCCAGTTACGCCCGAAACCGAATCCGAACTAATTGAGGCTGCGCGGGCGATTGTTCAGATGCGCCGCCTGCTGTTGGAGGCTCTACAGATTGAGGCAACGCCATGATCCTCAAAGCCTCTCAGCGTGCTGGCGCAAAGCAATTGGGCACGCACCTTTTGCGCACCGATGAGAACGAGCATGTTGAATTGCACGAGATCAGCGGCTTTGTCTCAGAAACACTTCAAGGCGCAATGAATGAGGCTTACGCGCTCTCAAAAGGCACAAAGTGCAAGCAATTTCTATTCTCGGTTTCGCTCAGCCCGCCCGCACATGAAAGTGTACGGGTCGAGGTGTTTGAGAAGGCAATCGACGATATCGAAGAACGGCTCGGGCTGAAAGGTCAACCGCGCATTATAGTTTTCCACGAGAAGGAAGGTCGCCGTCATGCACATGCTGTTTGGTCACGCATAGATGCTGATACGATGACGGCTAAGCACCTGCCCTTCTTCAAGACTAAGCTGAACGAACTGGCAAAGCAGCTCTATCTCGACAATGGTTGGGCAATGCCCAAAGGATTTGAGAATCCAAAACTTCGCGATCCAACGAGCTTCACGCTCAAGGAATGGCAACAGGCAAAGCGCGTGGGGATTGATCCCCGCGAACTTAAGTCTGCCGTACAAGATTGCTGGAAGCGATCTGACGGCGTTTCGGCATTCGCAAACGCACTTGAAGAGCGCGGGCTTTACCTTGCGCGAGGTGATCGTCGCGGTCATGTCGTGCTCACGCTTGACGGCGAACCGTTTGCACTCTCACGGCTGATCGACGGCAAGACAAAGGACGTGAATGCAAAGCTGGGTGATCCAAACCAGCTTCGGAGCGCTAATGAAACCAAAGCATTGATCGGTGAAAAGATCGCGCCTCGTTTGTCGTCCTATATCGCTGAAGCAAAGCGAATGGCGATCAGCGCCATGAAGCCTTTAGTCGAGCAAAAGCAAAAACTGACCGACGCGCACCAAACCGCGCGACAAGAATTTGATACCAAGCTCAAAGACCGCTGGGATGGTGAACAGCGCGAACGATCAAACCGCACGCGCAAAGGCTGGGCTGGCGTTTGGGATTTTATGACGGGCAAGTATTTCAAAGTGCGCAAGCAAAATGAGCTTGAAGTGCAATTTGCCAAAGAGCGTGATCGCACTGAACGCCACGGGCTTATCACTGCTCAACTCAAAGAACGCCAAGACCTGCAAGCGAACATCAAATCCGCGCGTCGTCGTGAAGCCGAACAAGTGCTGGCGCTTTATCGTGATGCTGCCAAGTTCCGCCGTATGCGTGAAAGCCGTGAGCAAGCGCCTGCGCGTGTCCGTGACAAGGGCTTGGATTTAGGCTGAGTTTCAGAGCGTTTAAATGTGTGTGGTAGTGGGGTTAGTATTTATCACTTCCCGCCTTCGCTTATTTCTGGATTTATATCCTATAATAAGGAGGTGTATTCCCCTCCTTGTTATAGTTTTGTCTTAGGAAATGTTTTTATCCCTTTTATAGGATAAATTAACTTTATGCAGTTTATGGGATAAAAGATAATTATACCGAAAAAAGGATATTTACAAATTATCCTTTTTATGGGATAGTAAGTCCAAGAGGCAACCATGAAACATACCGCAAGAACCCCAAGTCAAATCGGCTCTATTATACGCCGCATTAGAACCGACAAGAATATGACGCAAACTGATCTGGCTGAAAAGATTGGAACAGTGCAGAAGAAAATATCGACCATAGAAACGGGGCAATCAGGCGCACGCATCGATACTATCTGCAACATTATGGCGGCACTCGATCTGGATATTGTCATCACCCAGCGCGACAAAAGCACGTCCCAGAACATTGAAGATATATTTTAATGGGCAGGCGTAAGATACATCCATCACTAAATGTCTATATGAATAATAGACTTGTAGGGCTGCTTGAAAAGGCGACTAGTGGCGCGGTTTCGTTTCAATACAGCGAAAGCTGGCTGACTTGGGACTATGCCATCCCCCTTTCAATGTCGCTTCCTCTGCAATCCAAGACATACACGGGAGCAAGCGTCCTCGCGGTAATCGAGAATCTATTGCCGGACGTAGAAGCCGTAAGGCGTCGCGTTGCAGAGCGCGTAGGCGCAGAAGGCGTTGATGCTTACTCACTACTAGCGAAGATTGGTCGTGATTGTGTAGGTGCCTTGCAGTTTATCGACGGCGATCAAGACTTGCCCCCGGTAGGTCAGGTTGAAGGTGAGCCGCTAGATGAAGACCAAGTTTGCCGCATTCTTAAGGCGTTAAAGGCACAGCCACTCGGGCTTGAGGATGATGATGCCTTTCGGATTAGTGTCGCCGGTGCCCAAGAGAAAACTGCCCTCCTCTGGCATAATGGTCAATGGATGAAGCCCCTTGGCACAACGCCAACGACGCATATCCTCAAACCACAAATTGGACAAATCCCAACGATGGATGGCGTGATTGATTTATCAAACAGTGTCGAAAATGAGTATTACTGCCTAAAGCTCTTCAGCGCTTTTGGCTTAAAAATTCCCCATATAGACATGCATAGCTTCGGCGATGTTCGAACATTAGTGGTCGAACGATTTGATCGACAGTGGACGAAAGATGGTCGGCTATTGCGAATTCCACAAGAGGATTTTTGCCAAGCACTATCAGTGCCATCAACAAAAAAATATCAAAGTCATGGCGGGCCGACTGCGGTTGACATTCTCGAAGCCTTGCGCGGAAGTGACACGCCGTTTGAAGATCAAATGGCTTTCTTCAAGAGCCAAATTCTATTCTGGCTTATTGGCGCAACCGATGGTCACGCAAAGAATTTTAGTATCCAGCTTCGCTCGGGTGGGAAGTTTCAATTGACCCCATTTTACGATGTGCTAACCGCGCAGCCTGCCGTGGATGACGCGCAAATCCGCCATAATAAATACAAGCTTGCCATGTCTGTAGGTAAGTCAAAGCACTATGATATTTTTGGAATTCATCGCCGTCACTTTATTGAAACCGCCAAGGCCGCATCGCTAAGCGCCGTAGGTGTGCAGGAGTTGATTGAAGACATCACGGTGAATGCAGATCGCTGCCTAAAGCAACTTCGAGACGAGCTGCCGAGTGACTTTCCTGATTTCATACATCAAAGCGTATCAAAGTCGATGCGATCTCGGCTCATAAAACTTCAAGAATGAGTACGTTTCAAAGTCAGCAACGCCGGTTAGGTACCCTTACCATTTCGCGTCTTCATACGAGATAGAAAAGCCGCCTGATCAAATGGCTGAGCAGCTCCGCTTTGAAAGTGGCTAAACTTGAAAGTTTGAGCTTCTCAGGGGTTGTCTCTTCAACCTCAATGACAGAACGATCAAGTAAATCAGAACTTTTCCCAATCACCTATGTCATACGACAGGTTCAATTTATCAAGACTAATGCCATTAGATGGCGTGAAAGTATGACCGCCTGCAGCATCATCCGCAGCAGCTTCTGGAGAGTGATAAGAGCCTAAATCTTCATTGTTGAAGACAATGTCCCAACGTGTATTGTTTCGCAAAATATAAACTGGTCCTAGACGTGTGTTGTGACGATATCCCCTCATTTGCAACCTTTCTTAAGCAAGTAGCGCAATAATCGCTAAGGATAGCAATTTTCTCAAATCCGGGTAAGGCGTTTTTTCATCGTCAGAAGTTATCCGGTGATTTTCGTTTGATCGCGGGCGTTTGATGATCCTGATTATCGCCTATTGTCCGTGCCGCTCAGTGATCCGCTAAGTCTCTGATTATATCCGTGTCTGAATGGTTGTTGGTGCAAGGCGCAAAGCTAATCCTTCTCCACGATGTTTCGATCACAAGTGATGCACCTTCATTCAGGCACGGAACTGATTTCTCCAACGCGGCTCACCTTGAGCGGCGCAAACAACAGGAGGAATCCAAATGAATACAATCATCAAACTCTCACGCGCTGATCTCGCACGTAAATCACGCTCACAACTTGCGGCACTTTTCCAGCAAGCGAGCCTTGCGGTTTCAGCATCGCAAAGCGATCTGAACGCGGCACAATCCGCACTCGCGATGATCGGTCAAGAGCTTGCCCGCCGTGGTCCAGCCCCGTGAGGGGCTGAACCAGCGAAGCCCCGAAGGGGAGCGTTAGCTCCCCTTCTTGTTGGCGGTTGGCTTATCTTCGTTGATGCGCATGACGATCCGACCGTTTACGGGGATGGCATTGAGTGCGAGCGTGAAGCCTTTGCCGTCCTTGGTTGACCATGCAACGCCGATGTCAGTCCAGCGGGCGTTTTCGCCGTCACCTGTTACGTTGAACAAGCGGTGGCTTGGGCGGAATTTGGTTGTTGTGTCAGTCATATTGGTTCTCCTTCGTTAAATCGCGTTGGGACAATTCCCGCTGCGTCATGGGGAGAAAAGCGACCAGACGAATAAGACTGCGATCAAAGGTTTTGCGGATGCAAACTATCGCGCGGAGCTGCAAGGCACTGAAGCGAGCGACCTTGAACGCAGACGCGTCTGATCGATAACCCCATGAATGAATGCAAGCGAGATTTGGGCTTCCGGATCGAAGGAAAGAACCACTTAGGCGCAATCACATCCAAACCGACAGGACACCACAACGCCAACCGTGACAGGCGAACAATGCGTACAAAGTCTGGCTGTGAACGGGGTCAATCAGAGGAAAGGTCACGAGCTATCGATTTATGACTTCTTGTAAAAAATGACCTCGCACAAAACTTTCAACATAATCGGACCACGGCCATGCGAGCAGGCTCATTGGGAAGTCAAAAGCACGAATAGCCTCCATCGATTTTACAACAATGATACGAAGAAGCTTAACTCCGTCATCCGTACGTTGCACCAAGAGGGAGTGAAGAATGTGGCTCACAATTCTGTCGCGGTCATTGGTCCATTCAGCGTTCGCCCAAAGCCTGACTACAGTCTCCAAAGCAATTTCAAGTATGCTGCGAGGGTCCACAGTAGGCCCAGTTAGAGCACGCACGACGACCGATAGATCTTCGCAGTCTTGAGCGCAGGCGAGCACATCCTCAACACCAACAGACACAAAACCCATTCGCTGACGGCTCAAGTTGGCGATGAGTTTGACGTATTGCTGCCGCGTTAGCATTCCGCGATTCAGGAGCGACACGAGAAACGCTTGTGTCCAGCCAGATGCCTTCACTCCTGAGACCGCACCAAAAGCCCGCACACGACGGTCATCACAAACATAGGGCAGCCCATTCGCGGCTGCAGTAGCGATGGAATGCATCGTGGAGCGACTTAAAATTTGCTCAACTTCGTCTTCGTCCACACCCGAGATGGTTTCAGTTGGAATTATCTTGGCGCGCTTGCGTGTCCAGGATTCTAAATTTCTCCAGCGATCCGCACTGCTCTTGAGGTCTTCTTTGGAGCGCTCGATAAGAGCGACTTTATCGCCAACCATTTCAAACGAGCCGCCAACTTGCTTGCGGGCGCTTTCTGCATCGTCAGCCCTCTGAGTGAGTGCATCGATGGTCGATTGCACGACCAAGACCTCGATCTCATGAAAACCGTCCAAGAACTCCAGCAACCCAATAGAATCCCAAACCGCGATCGTTGATGCATCGACGATCACCCGTTTGGATTGAGATAGCTCAAGGACAGATGACTCGCGCTCTTCCGCATTTCCGATGCATACGTCGAGCTTAACGTCAAACTTGAACCGTAGCCCAAGACTCGCATCGATCACATCGACACCGAGCATCGTCGCCACGGTGTCAATCGGGATTAGCTTCTCCGTATAAAGCGCCACTACCTCTTGAGCATATCGCGCTCGCTCACGCACCTGCTCGAAGACTGGTTCAAACCCATCTTGTCGCGTTGCGTCAACGTTGAAACTTCCGAGTTTTGTGCTGCCTGGAAATAGCGTCGGGTGAGCATCAATCGTTCGATGAAAGAGATCGAGATATTTGTGCTTAATCTCGACGATCTTCCAAACGGGCTGTTGGCCAATTCCTGCAGGCGCGGCACGTTCATCACCGACTGAAGCGCCCATCAATTCACGCGCAAAAGCGTGCTCTGGAGGAAGAATATCTTCACCAACCTCTCTTGTGTCCTCAATTCGGTAGCTCTTCTTCACACCGTTCTGGTTCTCAAGGAAGACAACGTTGTCAGCGGAAACGACCTTAGGCTTGAGATAGGCTTCCTTCTTATTTCCGCGAAGAAGAAACAAGGACATATACATCATATGCAAGCGTTCGCTCGCCCCCCAGTTTTCCCTCAGGGTCTGATAGCCAACGCGAAGAGCGTCATTTCGCTTGCCCACATGATCGAGAAGCTGGGCAAGCTCCATTTTTTCGATGGGCGGCGCGTTAAAGCCCAAATCGGCGTTTCTAAGCCAACGCAAGATAGCCTTCTCATTATGATCGCGAAGACAAAGCCGCGCCCAATCCAGCCTTGAACGTAAGTTCGCCGGATCAAGCTTGATCGCCTCTTCGAGCTCCTTTAGGGCCTCCGGCAGCATACCGCAACGCTCATAAATCGCCGCCCCAAGCCGGCGAATTTCTATCGAGGCGAGGGCTCCTTCTCGGAGCGATTGATACAGATCGCGAGCGTCTGTACGCCTATTCGCTCGGTAAAGTGCAAAAAGGCGTCTTGTGAGAATTTCCGATGAACGGTCCAATGAATGAAGATTGGCTAGCAGGTCGGCTGCTTTACTCCACTGCTCGTCATCCGCAAGCGCATCGGCCAACTGAAATTTCTCAAGCGGATTGAAGGCGTCGGAGTCGAAGGCTCCAATTCGGTTTCTTGCGGCGTCTAAACGCTCGGGGTCTTCTGACCTCCTCGCCAATTCCGCCACACGCGACTCAAACGTAATGCTACTGCCGACGCTGCTTCTCAGCTCATCAGCGAGCGAGAGAGCCGCGAGAGGGGTTTCGACTTTTGATTTGGCAAGAACGAGCAAGTCAGCGGATCGTCCCTTCATGTCACTGTCTGAGGTGCCGTCAAACGCCTTCTGAGCCCATGGCGCAACATGCAACCACTCGCCAACGGATGCAGCCACTGACGCAGCAAAGAGCGCCTCTTCAACCCCTCCCGTTTCCGCCGCTGCAAGCGAGAGCTCAAGGGCCTTTGGGCCATCGCCCTTTCTTAGATACGCAAGGGCCGCTCGCTCCATAAGTCCACGATTATCAGGCGCGATACCAAGTGTCTCAATAGCGAGATCATCAGCCCGATCATCCTCACCCAGCAATCTATTGATCGCGCTAAGGTGCGCGCCAACGAAAGCCCAGTTTCTTTGATCGGACCGCGAACGCACGATCTCCCACGCCCTGTCGAGGCAGGACTTCGCTTCTTCAAGCAAATTTTCGGACGCCGCGCTCAACGGTGCGCCAATCCTGGCCTCCAAATCACGCTCAAAACGACGAAGTATCGCTTCGCCTATGGCAACATTGCGGACCCAATTGTCGCTCGTATTTATGATGTTTCTTGCAGCTTCTATCGCCTTGTCGAAGTTGCCTTCATCGGCATACCGGCGAGAGATTGAATATCCAACATCGCCCTCAGCGCTGAGCTGCCCCACTTGCCCTTCGAGCGAGGCCGCTGTGACAGCTTCGGGCGCCGCATCTATCAGCAATGTTGCCGCGAGCTTTTGTTCTGAATCTAAAGCCAATGCTCTTGTGGCCAGTTCATACACTTTATCGTTTTGATTCCTAAAGAGAGCGGCCTTTGAAGCATGAGCTAGACCGTCCGCAGTGTCCGGCTCGGCTTCTGCAGCATTGTCAAACGCTACTACCGCCTCGCTAAAGAGCCCGCATTGAACCAGCGCCGCTCCAAGATTTGCATGCGCTCTCAGCCGAACACGAGATGACGCCGTATTTGGCAAGGTAGCAATAAAGTCTCTCAAAGCTTGAACGACGTTTCGGCCGTTTCCCGCGCGTACCTGATCTCTCAGGACATCGATTTTTGCTTGGGCGACAGGATCATCAAGAGTGATCTCGGGCGCATCCTCTGTAGTGGCTTGCGCCACAGAGAGCGCGTTCTGTAAGTGCTCTATAAGCGCTCTATTGCCAGCCTTGGGTCGTTGTAGCGAGAGTTGGGGCGCAAAAGCCACCCTGTTCTCGACCAGTAAGGACTCCATCACCTCTGGGAAGGCTCCTGCCTGCTGGACGATGTCATCCCAAGACCAAAGGACGACGCGAAATAGCCCTGATGCTATGTTCGCTTCAGATAACTCCATGGCTTTCTTCTGTAGCTTCGCGTCTTTGAGACCTGAGTAAGCTATGATGAGCAGGTCGAGCTTGGGCGTAAACTTCTTGCCCTTCTCTACCTCATCTTCAATGTCGGCTTCTGACAGCTTTCTTGGATCGTTTGACTCTGAACCTTTGCATTGAACCGCAGCGCTTTTGAACCCACCTCGATAATCGCGCCCCGAGATATCAACACCATTCTGCTCTTGACCACGCCGTCCATGTTCCTGTGCGTATTGGTCCTTCCATAACGCCTTAACCAACTTAAGACAGAAAGTCTGAAAGGGCTTCTCTCCTCGCAAACGATTGTGCTGAATGTCAGAACTCGAAACCATTGAACGTTACGCTTATTGCGCCCTTTGATTTGTTTATTGGTCCACCAATGGACGTGCCAGTTCGCTCGTGTCTCCAACCGCACCTCTCGGAGTGCGCGATCAAAGAACTGTTGCGTCGCCTTGTTGCATGCTCCCACGTCCGTGAGCAATATATTGGGTATGGCGTAGAGGTGCGGTGCGGTAACCGTGTTGATCGATTGCGAATGTCACCTAGTAGCCTGCCGAAGGTACCGCGAAAAATGAGCGCTGTACTTTCAGTAGCGTTTAAATCGCCAACTGTCTTTTCGACTTGAGCGTTATCTACAAGGCGAATTCGGCCGAATATGCCACCGAACAATAGGCCGATGATTATAACATTTAAAGAATTTAAGAGCGTAAATCCTGTTGCTGACCTCATGGTAAAGTTATAATCCATTCTTCTGCCTATGTTAAGGCGCTATTTTGGCGTTTGGATTTAATCTCGCCCTTAAAAGAGCGAGAGTTGGTTGCTTGCGGCTTGGCGGGCTTGGCATTTGTGCCAGCATTTTGTGGCACCTGCATCCTCGAACCATGCTTCGACAAAGGCGGCTGGCCCGCCTGCATTGATCACTGACTTTGCATCGATGAAGTGCGAGCGATAGCCTGTCTCGGTGATGGGCAGAGCCGCACGTTCAGGCTTCACGCTTTCGATTTCTAGATGACCAAGATGTCTTCCATCTTCGAACTCAACATAGCTGTTTTGCCAGCGGATTTCGATTTCAATACCGCGCCAATTTTTTGTGATGATTTGATAATCGTTATTCATGTCTGCCTCCATTTTTGTTTGGGTTCGTCCAGTGGACGGGAGGCCAAAAGGCAGGGTGCAAAGGCGTAGCGTCACCGCCCAAGGAATCGAAGGAAGGGGAACGGCCAACACGGGAGCGGATTGCAAAGACGCGAATGGATCGGGCAAGCCGTTGACGATGCGCCGAACCCTGCCAGCTTCACCGTCATTGCTACTGGATAATCCCAAACAAGGAGGCAGTCTGAAACGCGGAAACGATTATCCATCACGACGTTTGAAACGCGGTAGAAATTGAAAGGCGACCGTTAGGCCGCCTCTGGTTGTTGAGTTTGAGAAAAGGTCATCAAGAATTCTGAAGCCTTGTTTGCAGCCGATGCAGCGGTAAAGATCGCTTTGCGATCCGCCTTCAAGATGCGAAGCCAGTGACCAATGTAATCAGCATGATCGGGACGTGGTTCGACGGTGATGCCAAGATCACCGCACAAGAATGCGGCGCCAAGTTCTGCAACCATTTCTTCCATAGCGTAGGCGTCATCGCCAAAGCGTTCGCCGAATGTGCGTGCTATGCGATGCTCTGCACCTGACCAGTGCGTGAGTTCGTGAAGCAGAGTGGAATACCAAGCCTCGGTTGGCGTGCTTGATTTCGTGCCGATGAAACGTGCGCGATCTGGCATGGTGATTTGATCACTCGTGCGATTGTAGAATGCGCGATCTCCACCGATGGAGATCTTCGCTTGTGTGGATGCGATCAATGCCTCGGCCGCGATGGATGGTTCAACGCGATCAACGTTCGCCACTGGCGCCTCGATGGTGAAACCATCAACTTGTGCGACATTGAAAACGCGCGATGCACGGGCTACGAACGCTCGTGATCCGCGATCATCGTTTGACGCATTGTCTTGATCCGAAGGTTCAAGATCACGATAGAATATGATCACGGAAGATTTTTCGCCCTTGCGGACTTGAGCGCCTTTCTCTTGCCACTGGCGATATGTGCCCCAAAGGCCGTGGTCGAATTGTTGGCAATGAGATGAAGCCCAAAGGGCAACGGTGTTTACGCCGCGATACGCACGCTTGCTCTCGACATTGACAGGGCGTTCGATTGAACCGCCTGCACGATGCCAGGGCATTTGCACATCGCCCGTGCCGGACTCGATGGCTGCGATGATTTGATTGGTGATGGCTTCGTAAACGTCGAAGCGATCTGAAGTGTTTGATGATTTGGTCATGTCCTATCTCCTTTCGCTGTATCCTGAGGACGCGAAGGAGGAAGGCTGGGGGCAAAGTCGGACTGTCAGCCGTTAGGCGAAACGGGCAACACGGGAGCGGAAATGAAATTGAAGCGAATGGATCGGGCAGCCCGTTGACAGGCAGACGTCCTCAGCCACATTCGCGGCTAAGTCTCAGGGTGCAGGCGAAGGGTTGGCGTGATACAAACTCAGGTGGTCATTCGCGCAACAACTGCATCAAGAACAGCTGTGGTCGTGCCATCAGATGACCAACCAGCCGCAAATGAAATATCGTTGGAATTGGGTAGCTGCTCAGGGCTAAGCGTGCGCAGCCGAATGCGAGCCGGAATGGCGGCGGCTTCACCGACAAAAAGTGCCTCCTGTCTTGGAAGCGACGAAAGCATCTTCGTCATACCAGCAAGGCTATCTGGTAATATTCTGGAGACGTGTTCCTGATCACTGCTATTGGCTAGCCGCAATACGATCCATGAATTACATTGCGAGATCACAGTATCTTCGATATCGGATGGCCGTTGAGATACAAGCATTAAGCCTAGGCCATACTTTCGCCCCTCACGGGCAAGACGGCGCACGGCTGTTTGTGCCACTTCATATTGTGCGTCACCTCGATTTGGCACGTAACGGTGTGCCTCCTCACAAACAAAAAGTACGGGGTCAAGCTCACGCTCTTCTCGCGTTTGATGCAGCTTATACTGAAAAAGGAGACGCGCAATCGCGCCCGTAAGTGGCCCCGCGATCTCATTTGGAAGACCGGAGATATCGATAATTTTCAAACAGGAATCGTCAGCACCGTCTACGTTGAGGAATTGAGATAAAATGTCGGGAAGCGTTGGAGCGTCCGGCCCATGCTCGTCCATTAGGAAGCGAACTCGCGGATCGCTTGTAAGAACACGAAACTTATTGAGGATGGACGAGTAATCCTTCTGGAAATCAGACGGCGTAACGTCGCTCCATGCTCCACCTCCCGTATTACGCTTAGCCTGTCTTCCACGAATGTGTGCCTCAAACTCTGCAAGGGTAAAAGGGCGGGGCTTGTCGCGATCAAAGGAAGCTAATTGTTCCTCGGGCACACCAGCAACTGGCATCGCCTGCTCAGGATGCTGTCCAAGGGGCAGGTCTGCGGGAATTGGACCCGCCGCGCTTCGGGCAAGTCCAGCACCGACCATGCGTGCATGTGCTAACGCTTTATAGATTACATTCGCTTGAGAAGTTGCTTCGAATTCAGTCTTACCAATTACAAGAGAGCGAAACTCGTCGCTCGACATCAACCAATAGGGCAGCTTTAATGTACTTACACCATCTGGGTTTTGTCCAAGAGCATCATATGCCCTAAAGACTTTAGCTCTCCCGTTGAACGCTGAGGCGTATTCGCCGTGTGGATCAATAAGTATTATACAAGGTCTCGTTCCCTGTTCAGGCTGGCACTGATGCTCAAGAATGGAATGAATTACAGCGGCAACAGCGCTCGATTTTCCTGAACCAGTTGAACCAAGAATGGCACAGTGATGGCCGAATAGCTTATCCATGTTGGCACGGCATGTAACCCGCGTCGCACCTACGTATGTGCCTATTGGCACCAATCGATTAAGACCTTGTTCCGACGCTTTTTCCGCGCTTGCAAAAAGCGTATCTGTCTCTTCCTTCGTGATGAGATGGACTGCCTGTAATGGCAGCGGGTATGTCGAAACCCCACGCTTAAATCTAAGGTCGCTCTCAGCAGGATTAAACCACGCCTCGCCAAGAAGATCAGCTTCGATAACCCTCCGGTCTTGATCAATTGCTTTTCCTTGAGGTGTCGAAAGTGCCGCTACTTCTTCATCCGACTGTAGCCTCAAAAGCCTGACGGTCGCAAAAAGGAGCCTGCGTCCCATATGCATTTTTATGATGCTTCCAATTTGACCGACATCGTAAACCCGCCCGCTGTGACTCCTTGTGAGTTCCGTGATATCGCGCTTTAGGGCAATCTTGATTGCGCTACCTGCCACCTCGAAGACGGTACCAATCTCTAAGTCACTGTCGAAAACGAACGCACTCATACCATAGCCTCCTGAATGTCCTTAGGCAGGCCAGCGGTAAAAAGGCTCGCAACGCCGTCAAATGTCCACCAGTCTCTTCGTCCCTCAGGAGCGGCGAAAACCGGACCATGAGAGCCTTGATAAATTCCCTTTGGACTCGCGATAAAAAGGCGCTTACCCCAAGACGCCTCCGACCAACGGCGCAGTACTGGTGCAAGCTCATCGTTAGGTTCATCTACAAATGCGACAATGGTGAGCTGATTTCTGGCGGACGCCATAGCAATCTCGATCTCTGCATTTATGTGATCATCGCCGAATGAATAGCCGCAAATAAGCAATACATGATCGCTGCCATTTGAAATACGATGCCTAAAGCGCTGAAATATCTCTGCGAATGGATCACGTTGTGTATTCACATACTTTGTGGCTTGGGGATAAATCATTACCGATCCGCCATTGGCTGGATACGTATCGCCGTGCCTCACTCGAAGCAGGTTCGCTTCACCGTCGCGAGGTCGGTACCAGTCAATTGAACCATGGAGTTTGGAAACTATAGCTCGAGATCCACGATCAGCATCGTAGTTTCGCACGTCCCAGAACCCCACACCACCACCAACAAAGCCGTCCTGAAACGGAATTCCTGCGAGCGCGAGGGCGTCCTCTATTAGTGTGTCATAGTTAGTTGTAAAAAATTCGACAGGCGTTCGTACAAAGTCGAGGCCAGCCCGATTAGCACCAAACACCGCTTTGACGAATCTTGAGTGTCCCGAAATATCGACGATTGAAGTACCTTCTACTCCAATTTGCGGCTCTTGAACCAACTCTCCGTCAGCATTAGTACTTCCAGCTCTGAAGCCCCATCGCACAGTTGTCGCGATTTTTTGAACCAATGCCTCGTGTATCTCGACCAACTTACTCTTTGCTATGTAGTCGTCACTCAGTTTGAATCCACCGGTTTGAGAACGATCTGCTATCGATATGAGATCACCAAGATGGGTTAGGTGATGTTCTATGTGAGAAGCATCGCCGCAGTCGGCGACTATGAAATCTAACACCCGTAACGCTTCCGCATCGTCATGGAAGATTTCACCACGAACTAATTCCAAGACCCTATCTGTAAGAGGATACATCAACGGTATATTGGCAGGATAACTTACACCGGCCCCCAAAAGCCACGTTTGCTTCGGGCTATTATTGATATGCTTTTCGAATTGCTCTGCAATATCAATTTCTGTTGTCATGTATTCCAGCCTCACATCTATAGTTTTTCATCTGCGAATCAATCTTGCGTGTTCAACACTATAAGCGAAATCAGAAATTGTGCTGTCTTTGATTTTCTCAACAGCCTCATCAATCACATGAAGCGGCACAAGAAACCACTCACGTGGGCGCACTGGTTTTCCGAAACGGTCTGTGATTTCAATGTCGTAAGCCGCCTCCGAAAAAAAACGATGAATCAGCTTTTCAAGCTTTGTGCGATTGATATTGAAAAGTTTGTATTCTGCGACGACCTCGACGCCTGCAAGTAAATAGGTCGCGTCATTCTCTGCGCCAGAAATCCGAGTGCTTACAGAGCCCCCTGTGACACCAATTTTGTGGATGAGTTCGCGATGTTGCGAGATCAATGGATGATCAGACTTACTCCGCAGAACATAAATTGTTCCACTTTCGGCGTCATCACCACTAGCGCTGCCAGCAAACAGCGGTCCAGCGTTTGGATCGGTGATGCGACGCCCTGCATCGTCTTTATGAAGTGCGCGTTGTAAAGAACGCATAAGCATGTTGCTCTCTGTGCCATTGTCAAAAATCACACGCATCCGCGCATCCGTTCGGCCTTGAGCATTTGAATAAATCTCGCCCATCTCCGCCACATATGCCATCTGACCTTCAACGATAAACGCTGCGCTCGGGCGGATTTCAGCCTTCAATTCAAATGGGCGCGTTTGCCGAATACCAGCATCCAGCTCTTGCTTAATCTGACCAAAAATTGGCTTGAATTTGTCGAAGTCGATGCACTTATCACGGTGCGCAATATCTTCTGCTGCGCGTCGTTCTTCGCGTGTTTGAACATGACGAAGCTGCGTGATGTCATCATCGACGCTGTTACTTTCGATGCCAAGTTCTGCAAGCAAAGCATCGTCATCGAGCGCATCCGGGACGGCGCGGCTGGCATCTGAATGCGCGTCCAGCAAACCGTATTTGTCCATCGCCACCAAAAGTTCGCGGTATTCGTCTAGCTCACGAAGTCGATCCAAGCGCACTGCATAGATGCGCTCAAAAATGTCCCTCTGCTCGCCGTGTATAGGCGCTCGACCGTGCTCGTCATAAAACTTCAGGATGTCCTCAAAGCCAGCCATGATGCGTTCCTGCTGAGGCGTGTAAGTGCGCGCAGTTTTCTGCTCGACGCTGACTCCGAGCTCCGCGAGCAATTCGTCATCGGAGAGATCAACCATTGGACGCCTGCTGTGCTCTGAATTTTGCGAGAGCGGCAACGCCTTCTGCTAACCGCTTTTCCCATGGGTCTTGTGAAGTTATGTCCGGCGCGCGTCCACGTTCCTGTTTCCACTTCAGTGCACGAACGGCGAGATCACGCGCTTCCTCATAAGGGATGCTAACCTTGCGCTTCTCAATAACAGCGGCAACCTGCTTCAATACAGCGTTGTCCATGTTTTTTGAGAGAATTGAATAGGCAGCTTCAAACGGATTGATTTGGTCGATCAAATCGATGTCGAGTTCACGCACATCCATTGCAAATTTGCGAACGCCATCGATCAATGCGGTATTGGCACGGAATTCGTCACTCTCACCAACGTCACCGCCGCTTGCAAGTTGCTTGGCTTTTTGGGTCAAATTTAATGCCGCGATAGCGTGCTGACGAACTGCTTCTTGATCTTCTTCGCTCAGCTCGGGATATCGATCTCGCACAATTTTGCCCATTTTGGTGAGGGTTAAATCCTGCGCGATTGTCTCACCGTTGACATGCGGACCGTCGAACAGCCCACGCTCGAGAGCGGATTTGTCCTGCACGAACGCGGTGATCACTTCATTCAAATCTTCTGCACAAATACGCGAAGCCTCCGGAGTTTTCGGTGTCACGAGCCCTTTGATTTCGAAATGGAATTGGCCGCTCTTTTCGTTGATTCCGACGTTTGTTCGTCCTTCTTGATACCCGTCTGGCCCATAATCGAAATCTTCTATTGGCCCATTATTCTTTGGCGTGAAGTTGAAGCGGGGCGCGAGCACCTGCTCCATCAGCAAACTTGCCGCGATGGCTTTCAGTGTGTCGTTAATGGCATCAACCACTGCGGCCTCGGCAGCATCCGGTTCTGCTATCAAATTGGTGAAGCTTGCGACTTCCTTGCCGGGGGCATCGCGCGTCGCGCGTCCAATGATCTGAATGATCTCGGTCAAGCTTGATCTATAACCGACAGTGAGGGCATGTTCGCACCAAATCCAATCGAAGCCTTCCTTCGCCATACCAAGCGCGATGATGATATCTACATGGTCGCGGTCATTCTTGTGGGCGGGGTCTTTAAGCGCGGCGAGCACCTTCGCACGCTTCACCTGATCGCTATCGTCGACGAGGTCAGCAATCTTCAGAGTGCGGCCATCAGGCAATTCGACAAGATGGAATCCGGTCACAGGATCTGCACCCTTCCAGCTTCCGAGATATTCGATGATCTCTTCGACCTCTTTGATCTTGTCTTTCGTGCTCTCGCGCGAATTTACCGAAGGGATATGCACGATGGTTTTGCGCGATGGATCGAGTACAGCCTCAATCGCATCAAGATAGCGACCGGTGTAAAAATAGTAGCCGATATTGAGAGACTTGAGGTGCTCATAGCCGTTGAGCTGCTCATAATAGGTGTAGGTGACGGTATCGAACTTGGCTTCATCCTCGGGCGTAAGCACCGCCACGGCATCACCTCGGAAATAGCTGCCAGTCATCGCAACCATATGAACTTTGTCACGTCGAATGAACTCCGTGAGGAAGCTCCCAAGTCGGTTTTCAGGATTTGCCGAGACGTGATGGAATTCGTCAACGGCAATTAGGCGATTGTCGAATGCCTCAACGCCAAGCTGTTCAACCGCAAAGCGGAATGTCGCATGCGTGCAGACCAAAACTTTGTCATCGCTGGCGAGAAACTGACCTACGGCACGAACCTTGGAGGGATCAACACGCTCTTCGTCCGGCCCAGGTGCGTTGCAAAGATTCCATTGTGGCCTCACCGTCCAGTCTGCCCAGAAGCCGAAGTTCGATAGTGGTTCATCGCTAAAGCTGCCACCAATGCTCTTTTCAGGTACAACAATGATTGCTTGTTGCAGGCCTTGATTGTGCAGTTTGTCGAGCGCTATGAACATAAGCGCGCGCGACTTACCCGATGCGGGCGGCGATTTGATTAGCAGATATTGCTCACCACGTTTTGCGTATGCGCGCTCTTGCATCTGTCGCATTCCAAACTCATTGGCTTTGGCCGATGCGCCAGTGCGCGCCGTTTGAAATGATACTGCAGGGATTGGTTTCGATGTCGTCATATCTAAATTTTATACTCCAATATCCGTTCTGAAATCCATTTTGGTGGCACTGGCCAGCTATAAGACCTGTGGATACTCCATGATTCAGAATTGTTAATGCGGCCTGCTTCGTCAATAAAATTCATAATTTCATCATGCGGATATAGGTAACAATCGTCGCCATGAAAAAATGCTATATGGATCGATTTACCAAAATACTTCTTGTCGCAACAGAATCGACCTTTCAGTTGGACTTTCAAAAAAGTTTCACCGTCAATATGGCAGGCTAGAAAGTCAGCTCCTTGCCAATCATCAGATAAGCGCAGGCAATTGAATCCATAGTCCGCAAGCTTGCTGGCTAATTTTTGAAAATTGAAATTCTCGCGCTGGCGAGCTGAAAGTTCTGAATAATCAATCCTTTTAAGTATTGGCGACATTTTTCAGCCTACATTCTTTCTTGCTTTGTTAGACGCTCCAGCATTTTGGGTCATTTTGGTATAAAGCTCGAAGAGCTTTTCTAGACGCTCGGTATCGTTCCTGAACCGACGTCCTATATAAATGCGTTCCAGTGCTTCGTCGTTCGCCTCATGGGCGCGACGAAGGTTGTCAGGCATTGTCTCAGGGTCATAGAGGTCGGCTATACTTGCGGGAAAATGCGCCTCACGAGCAAGTAGTATGTTTTCCGCACACCGTGTGAGATCATGCAGATTCTGTTCAGTAAGCTTAGGAACTGGAAATGTATTCCAGCCAAGCGTATTTGAGTACGAGAAGTCCGTTCTCATTCTAACGCAAACAGCTCCAATCCAAACCCAATGTAAACGTGAAGCGATCAGCGACATATTCCACAGCGGCGCGCCATACATTGCAAAATTTCTTTCGCTAATAACATATGACCCATTAGTGAGGCCGACTGGAAGATATTCTCGGTTCTCCGAGGATACTCTTGGGATCACCAAGGCAGGTCCACTAGTATGTGGAGCGAAAACGAATTTGTGTGGCGTGTTCGCGCTATCGCGAGCCTGTTTGCCACCGACGAGACGTGCTTCAGCAACCTTTTGGATGCGACGGCTTATCTCATCAATTTTATGAGCTGCATCAAGCTTCACGTCTTCAATCCAAAGACAATATTTGTAGCTTGTATTTATAAACTCGCGCGAACCAACGTATTTTTTTACAAACTCGATAGAATGAGGGAATTTTTCTAACATTTCCCGGTACTCAGACTCCGATAAGATCAAATTTCCACCATCGTTCGCCATATTTCCTCTAATCATCCTTGGACGGTCGTCTAAAGGGTAACTCGATGGAAACACAGTTAAATTCGGTCCGGAAACCAAATATGGCCCGATATTATCCACTGATCGAATGGTACAATGACCGTCTGGCTCAACGCTATATATTTTTGGATTAATGCCATCGGCGTTTGAGAGAGCAACAATTACAACTGTAACGCCAGCCTTATTTGACGCTAGATTTGACCATTTAAAGCTTCCGTATGCAAACTGAATACGGTGACCACTTGAAAAAATGGCTGGCCATAGAATTGGAACCTGCTCACCTTGGCAAATGGAATTAGTCGAAACGAAAGCAGACACCGTAGGCGTATATCGGCTGTACTGGATCGCTTTCATGAACCAACCCGCAACATAATCAAGCGATTTCCAGTCTTTGGTTATTTCTCGGAAAATGCTTTGAAGGTCGGATTTTTGATCTTCGTTTTGTAGAACAGAACCTAAATAAGGGGGGTTGCCACAAATATATGTTTCACCGCCTTCGTTCTCAAAATCGATCTCTGCCTGATCGAGCGGCGTGTTGAAAAGATCATCACCATGTAGCTTCACTCCTGTTCCAGTGGGCGGACAGATGCTCAGCCAATCTAGCCGCAAGGCGTTACCCCATGTAATCCAATTTTGCGCGTCAAGTGGTAGAAATTCTGCAAGCGCCTCTTTCTGTCCACGATATAAAACGTCGCATTGATACTCGGCGATGATCAATGCGAGACGCGCGATCTCCGCCGGAAAATCACGAAGCTCTATCCCACGAAAATTTGTTATGGGTATGTCGGTACGTCGCTCTTGCTCATTGCGACGCTTGTTAATCTCCGCCTCAATCGCCCTCATTTCCTTGTAGGCGATGACAAGAAAATTGCCGCTGCCGCACGCCGGATCAAAAACGCGAATTTTTGCCATGCGGTTGCGTAGATTGAGAAGCTTGCGTGGATTTTCTCCGGCCTCTTCTAATTGGGCGCGCAAATCGTCAAGAAAAAGAGGATTTAGAACCTTCAAAATATTCGGCACACTGGTGTAGTGCATACCCAATGCGCCACGCTCGTCATCATCTGCAACGGCTTGGATCATGCTCCCGAAAATGTCGGGATTGATGCGCTGCCAATCGAGTGTGCCGATGTTGATCAGATAGGAGCGCGCAATCTTGCTGAAACGTGGAGCTTCCGTGCTGCCCGAAAACAGGCCGCCATTCACATAGGGGAAGACGTCGGCCCATCGCGGTAGCTTGGCGCTCTCTCGGTCGGCAATCTTCGTGTTCATCGCGCGGAAAATTTCGCTAATGACCTGATGGGTGTTTGAAGAATCGCGCTCAGACATCTGATCGATGGTCGCGGTGAATTGTCCGACGCCATTGAAGATGTCGGTGTCCTCGGCAAAAAAGCAGAAAATTAGTCGCGCCATGAAGTGGTTCATGTCCGTTCGGCGTTCTGCTTTTGCCCATTCGGGATTGTCTTTCAGCAGCTCAACGTAGAGACGATTGAGGCGTCCGGTCGCCTTGATGTCGAAGGAGCTTTCACGAATCTGCTTGACTGTGGTGATGCCCGCAAGCGGCAGAAAGAATCCGAAATGGTCGGGGAATTTCGCATACTCGCACGCGATGGGCGGATCATCGCTGGTGACGTCCTCCGCCTGTAGCGTCTCACCGTCGGTCGCGAGGATGAACTTGGCCTTAGACGATGCCGTTTTCGGACTCGCGCGCAACGCGTTCAGCGTTTCATCGACCTTTCCAAGATCGCAGGTAGCAATATGAATGTTACTTCGTTGAAGAACACCGTTCGGAATATCGGAATTGTTAGATGATCCGGCACGAAGTCGCTTGATCGTGGTGTCTTTGTTCCCAAAGGCCGCGAGAAACTGGTATGGGAATTCAGCCGCATCGAAGGGCTGAGTTGCCAGTTCAGATACTGCTTCTTCGATTTCAACGGCGTTCATCTATAAATATGCCCCAGTAATTTCAATACCTTTTAGTTCTTTGCGTATCTTTTATGGATTCGCCAAGGGTTTGATGTTTAACCGATAGCTGATGGCCAGCTGAATGTCATGACATTCACAAGGCGAAGCCATAGCTATCCACAGCTCCTCAAGCTCTATTACGTCCGCTATTGGCGTATTATGCGGTCGCCTCCATGGGCGAATACCATGGTGTTCATCCAATCCGCATAGGGTTGGTCGTGGGTTTCCAAAGGGGCGCGAAAGCCCGCTTGGTCTCCATGAAATGGTCTGGGTTCCAAGGGGCAGGAACGCCCTTTAGTGCCGCTGGCGCGTGGTCGATGGGGTTCGGGGGAGAGCGAAGTCTCCCTGACCATGGGGGTGTTGGGGGTAGCTTGGAGGCTCCCCTGACTGGTGATGCAACGGCCAAACGTTGAACTGCCTCACGAATAATCCACCACGATTTGACCCCAAACAAAGTCGTCGCCGACGAGCGGTTTGTCGGGCAAAGGTAGTTGGGTTTATGGAGTGAGGTAGCGGCCAGAGGGATGCAACGGGAGAGCGCCAAGCGTCTCCCTTGCCAAGATGCGCTAGTACGCGGGCGAAGCACGCGTAGTTAGATGCACATCTTGCGGTCAGCGTAAGCGGACAGTCTGCTGACTTACCTAAGCACAGATAGGCGGAGTCGAACGCTGAGCATATTCACGCTGCTGCTCTGTTCACCTGACTCGGCTTTGATTTCATGCGGCGATAAAGCGTTGATCGGCTCACACCTAGTTCAGCGGCGATGTCATCAATATGCCGACCCTTCGCTGCCATTCTTGCTGCTCTGGCACATTGTCTTTTCGATAGCTTTCGTGGCGCTCCAAGACGTACACCTCTCTGCCGTGCGGCGTCTAATCCGGCGCGAGTTCGTGCGACAATCATCCGCCGCTCTACATGTGCGATGAGAGCCAGAATGGTTGAATAAAGTTCGCCCGCTTCGTTACCGGTATCAAACCCTTCGGCAAGACTCACAAGGCTTGCGCCGCGTGCGGTCAGTTCTGTGACGATGGTCATCACATGCGGAATAGATCGCCCCAAGCGATCAAGCCGCCAAACCAATAATTGGTCGCCCGCGCTGATCATGGACAGGGCGGCATCAAGCCCTTCGCGTGTGTGCGACGTGCCCGAAATTTTGTCTTCAAACACAAAATCACAATTGGCTTTGGCTAGGGCGTCACGCTGCAAATCCGTGTTCTGATCTTGCGTGCTGACGCGGGCATAGCCAATCCGCAACCGTGGTCGCTGCCGCCCGTTTGTGGGCGCAAGTGGTTGCGGAGCGGAAGCCATAGTGCAGAACCTTTCGTGACGGCGACCACGGGGTCGCCCGTCGCCTGTTAAAAGCCAAAATTCCAAAAATAGCTCAAAAATGGCTGAAACCACCCAATTTTGAAGAGTTTCCGGCGTCTCAAAACCTATGGTTTATGAGACAAACCTAAACGTTGCGGATCGTCCGCATCTTGAACTGGGTCAAAACAACAAAACCCAATAAAAGCACTGCTCTAATATAATACAAACCGAAGCGAATTCCAAGAAAAAAGGAATCTCACAAATCATGGTTTCTGCGACACGCCTTTAATACAATTATAAAATGGATAAAAGGTGAATAGAATGTCGAAATCATCATTTATGCGTAATGCCTTTATTTCAACACTTGCCGCCGTTGGCGCAATGACCGCAGCGAATGATGCGACGGCGCAGTCTTTTTATTCTGGTCAATGTGGCATTCCCATGGCTCAATTTAATCAAGCCCTTTTAGCTGAAGGTCAAAGAACGGTTGTCGCTGGAAACGGCGTTGGTATGCGCGCTAACCCAAATTCTTCAACCGGTGTTGACACACGCGCTCTTGCAAATGGAATAACGGCTACTGAAGATGGGCGACTAGGATATCACTATGAAGGCAATAATCCACTTGGCACACCCTCGACAGAAGTTTGTGTAACGGTTTTAACCAATGTACAATTGTCGGATGCACGCCGCGGCGAAATTCCAGCGAGAGCCTATTTGGGCGGTGCGTTTAACGATAGCGTAAATCTCTCAGCAAGAAATGGCACTTATCCGATGGTGGTTGCTGATACCGTCATGGGACAAGGGGAAAACAGACGATACGGTCTTCCGATTGTTATGTTTGGAAATCTCGCAGAGAGACGCGGAGATATATCTACTCTACCAGCATCCGGACAACCTACAAATATCGTCACTTTATTGGAACCTCAGTATACTCAAATTGGGCTGGAGCGCCTTAACGCACGGCGAGCGTCTGTAGAGCAAAACAATCCTGTTTTAGCCGCCTCTCTGAATTAAAACTCAATCATTTACAGGGCACCTGTCAAACTCGGCACCGATGGAGTTGCAGCCGTCGTCAATTGTGTAACTCGGGCGGGGTCTTCTCTATCTAGATCAGCCAGTGTTGCTGGTGGTGCCTCACCTCGCGCAGCCATTGTAAAGGCTGGCGTTGGTCTTATTTGGCTTTCTATTTCACCGCCATTTCGTATGGATGAAGTATGTACGCTACGTGATAGTGGTAATAACGTTGTGTCAGGTGCATCCAGCACAGAAAGTCGGGAAGTAGTTCTTTCAGAACTTGAAGATGAGAAGAAGTTACTTGTTGTTACCCTATTTTCCAAATGTGCCGATTGAGCAGCACGCGTAGCTCTGCCATAAAGTGGGTCGTGATGTGCGCGATTGTAGGTGTCCCAATCTGCAGCAGTCCACTGACTTTTCGGTTTACCCATCAGGGCAGTTGCATCAGCAAATAAACGCCTGCGTTTTTCGGCTTCTTCAGGAGTTAATCCTTGGCTTATGAGGTATGCCAACATCGCAGCTTTGACTTTGTCGTCATTATGCATGGCTTGACCCAATCGCGCCCATTCTTCACCACTCATTGTCACGCCGCCCATTGTATGCATTTGGGCACGGTGCTCTTCTAATTCTTCTTGCTCTCTTTGTCGTCTTTGCGCGCGCGTATCCATTGCAAAATCACCAAGGATATTGTCTTGGTTTTTCTTGCGCTCGCCTTCTTCGGTTAAACGCTCAACAATTTCTGACCATAAATCTTTGTTCTTGGTTTTTGACTCACGCTCGGCGACCATCATAATCGCGGCTTGGGCAAACGAAGTAATGCCCGCTGTTTTCATCATGTCACTAATGCGGCTTGCGATCCGTTCGGCAAAACCCAACTCACCGTTATCAGTGTCACGATTATTCATCACATCATCAAAAATCTTTAGAATATCATCAGCCAACTTATCATGATCTCCATCCAGAGAGTGGCGGCGACCATCTAACTGACTGACTACGATCTCATTCTCCATACCGGAATGCCAGACTGGCTGCTGGACTTTAACATCACGCTCCATTTCGGGGCGCCATTCCATAGTCGTGGCCGGTGCACTGGTTACGGCAGCGTATAAGGCACCATTGCCTGTGCCGCCGAAATTTTTATTTCCGTTAAGTGCGCGTGTATTATCTTTTGTCATGGTTTAATTCTGGCAGTGGATTGTTAAGAGATTTAAAACTTTGAATTGCATTTGAGTAAAATGCCGCCTATCTTAGATTATCTCATTGAATCAATTACTTGTTGTAATCTTGCAACTATATCGAAAACTCAATAGATGATAAAAAGCACCAACGAAGAATCGATTATTATCACCCCCGCTATGTCAGAAGCTTTACGGCTTTTGTGGAAACAAAAAGGCGTTTCTGTTGCTGGATTTGTAGATTATTGCGGCGTATTACCGGAGGGTTTAACCGAAGGCATGATCACCGAATGGTTGGCATTACGTGTGAGGCACGCCTTGGCATCGCATTGGGATTTTGTGATTGGGGCATGGCAAATCATGCCAAGTGCAAAGGCTGACTGTTCGCCTATCAAATCAGGTATACGGGGTGGTCGTCCAAAAGGTGTTTCGGGAACGCATCGCCTTGCGGTAACCCCTGACATGCATCAAAGATTTATGTCGGAAGTTACGCGAACCGGGGCGGATATTGACCTTGATTTGGTGCAAGCACGCGGCGCTCCCGAAGGCTTAAAACACCGCACAATATTGGTGTTAAAGCGACAAGAGTCCAAAACAATCCGTGATGATTATTGGGCGTTCATCATGAGAACGCTTAGCAACATGCCTGATCATAGGTAATGTTTGACTTTTTTGTGTTATTTATGGTTGTATTCATTTTTTCCAATATTATGAGTTTTATGAGGACTAAATGAAAACAGATATTCAATACAGCATTAGACTAAAGCAAAATTTTGATGCGGCTGACACCGCACCGTTAGATAACGTTATTAACGCCACTGCATCGAAGCCTATTTCGGAGTTTCAGGAGGCATCTGGTGATTATTTCATGAAAGAGCGCATGTTCCCCATCGAGACATTTGTGGCTCGCATGGCAAGCCTTGCGCCTGAAAGTGCTATCTCATCCCATAGACTTATCGACATGAGTGAAGAGCCATCAAAGGCTTTGTGTGTTCGTTTAGGTGAACAGCAATTTTGGATTAAGAACTTTGTGTCCGGTTCTCGCTGGACTGCATCATCTGCCCATGCGGACAATGAAGCATTTCTTGTCAATGTCAGCACAAGCATTGGTGCCTTTTCAGCAGCGCTTGGCTCAATGAAGCCTGAGATACGATCTGAGATTAGCGATGAGCTTCGGCTCCTTGAGAATAGGCTTCGTCAAAACTGCCACGCGATTGTTGCCCGTATGAAACGTCGCGATAAAGCAAGAGGCTACAGAGAGCCAAACCAAAGTGCCGTTATTCTGCCGTTTGAAAAGCCGGAAATTTCGTAGTTACTGATTGCGATCCCTTTCCCCCAGATGAAGTTATAAAATGGTGTTTGCTGCCCTCCTGAACAAAGGAGGGTTTATCAATGACACAAGCAAACACATTTCGCGGACTGATGTTCGCCAACATTATCATGCACATTATCTCAGGCACACTGGCTGGCGTTTGGGTGGCTGATCTGGTCGCGCCATCGGGGCAACTGTCACTCCTCAATTGGCTTGAGGTCGTCATGGCGGTGATCGCCATCTCAGTCGGGTTGACCTACGGCACTTATCTCGCGCTCAAGCATCTTCCCAATTTGCCTGAGGCTGCGCGGCGCATTGCGACCGTCGCATTTATTCTCATCTATTGCTTATTCGCGCTTGTGCTGGCGCTTGCTTCGGCGTCAGTTTTTGGTGCGGCGTCGGGTGAGCGTGCACACCAAGAAGCAAGCCTGAATGCAATGAAAGCAGCGGTTGAAAGTCGTCGCCGTGCGGCGGCGGCAATTCATAACCGCGTGCCTGCACTGACAGATTGCACAGAAGCCTCTGGTGCAATGAGCCGACAAGAAAATGAGACAGGCGCCTTTAGCCGTATTGGCGGCAACATGGGGCAAGTGGCAGTGACGCTGCAAAACATTGCGGGAAGTTGTTCGACTGCACGTGATGCGATCTATCTCAATCGTGCGGCACTTGCCCGTCATTTTGATCGGGCAGAACGGCTGCTGATTGACGCGCGTCGCGCGATTGATTCCAGCGGCACGCGTGCGGAAAAGATGGCGGCCTTGCGCAAAACCGCTGATGAGCTTCAGCGCGTGCTTCGCCAAATCAACGATGCGCTTGCCGTCCAGGCGCTGCAAGCGGCTGGCGATGCGATGCTGAAAGATTGGTCGGCGGCGGGTCTGCCGACCAGTGCTGCGAATGCAATCACGCAACACTTTTCCGGCGTTGCTGATCGCTTGACCGAGGGGCTGGATGAAATCGCTGCGATCACGGAAGCGCCGCTTCCTGATGTCGCTGTGGTGTCAAAGGTATCCTACCTCTGGCTCTATCCTGATGCCACTATGGGGGCGTTGGCGATTGGCTTGGTGGTCGAGCTGATCCCACTTTCGGGGATCCTGCTCGGTCTTACCGTTCTTAAAGGCACTCCGGCAATGCCAAGCCCCATGCAGCCTGCCCGCATGGATGGCGCAATCGAAACCTCTCGGAAGCCACGCGCGCGCAAGTTACGGGTCGTAGGTGAATAACCACTGGCAAAATCAAAACAGAGAAAGGGCGACGCGCCAGCGTCGCCCCTTTTCGAGTCACAACGAGACTGAGACAAGGAGAGAATATCCAAGTTAGCGTATAGCCAATGTAATGGGTAAGCTCGGCGTCTTTGCATCGCGGTAGATTTTTGTTAACCGGATTACCACAGCTTGAATTAGGGTGAATGATTCGAATGACTTCAAAGAAATCGTTTTTGAAAAGTTTGATGTTTCCAATCGTGGTCAACGAGCGCGGCAGGGCTCGAATTCCAAAGGCTGTCCATAAGAAAATTCTGGATGGGTTCAAAGAGCGCAAATTCTCAAGTCAATGCAAGTATATTGAAGATTATTTTACGGAAATTGCAATAAAGGGAACCCACTTTTTACTTGAGGGGCAGGTCGATCTAGCTCATTACCTACCAGACCCCACGTCTTCACGAATATATAATGGAAAAAGAAATACATATATCAGATTTAATTATGCTAGATTCGATAGAATATTGTTGGAAGACCTTTCAAGATACACTAACATCAGCTCTATAAACGATGTGCGCGACGTCATTGCCCTGTGTGCGATGATTGGTTTAGCCGAAATCAATGGAGGAGTTAAATGCGTAGCATCTTCAGAGCAGCGGATATCTTCAGGTCCGAGATAGAGATGTTCCCAATAAAAATCTTGTCGGACCTCCGTCCGGCATCGACCCTTGATAGAGTAGTGACAAGGCTTCGTTGCAAATTTGCTACGTCCGCCGATGCGGAAAATGCCATCGTCATGGCTCATTTTGAACGCTGGAAGTCCGTGATGGAGCGTGAACTTAATGACCACAACTACGCAGACGGAAGAGTTGGAAGTGCTGCAGGGAAGTCCGAGCTCGAACAATTCACGCGAAGCTCTATTGACTATTTTGCCAAGCATCCGAGAGACTTATTGTACCCTACTCCGGGTTAGTAATTTAAGCTCATCTTATTGGCTGGGTGACGCGGAGTTTCTTGAGTTCCTGAATGAAGCTGAAAACAAAAAAACTGGCGCGGATTTTCAGTCACTATCGAGACTTGTAACAGACCAGATTGAGCGTGATATCACTATAGTATTTAGAGCCTACAATAAGAGAATAGACATTCTTTCAAAAAAATACGCAAAAGGCGCGCGTGATTATGCGCCGTTATGCGACCGAACAGCGCCCGCCCATTCGCGCGTTCAACGCCCCGACACGGTCGCTTTAGCTGAGTGGTGCGGGCTGGGGCTTGAACGATAGAGCGATGGGCCGGGTGCAGCGTCGCAGGCTAACGGGCTAATCACGGGGCATAAATTGGATCACATGATGACCAAAATCGATAAACCTGAACGGTAGACATTTTCGAGTGTGCGTTTATCGTCTGCAACAACCTTTGGAGCCGTTATATGTTAGGAGCGAAAAACCCATTGCATGTTGGCGTTTTATGTATTGAAGACGACTTTATAAGTTTTGAGCTACAGCAAAAAATTGGATCACGCTCGAAAGTCGAAATGCTAGATCATGCACGATTGCCAGTCGGCTCGGGGGACCGTTGGTTTCAAGTCGCCGATCTAAAGAACATTCCGGCGATGATCCTTGATCGCTATAAGAAATATGTGCCACTGGACTTGCTTTCGATCAGCATTTTTGAAGGCGTTGATTCAAATCGCAATTTGATAAGAAGTGTCCCAAGAAAAGACTTAGACTTTAAGTTGCGGGTTTATTTATCGGATATATTCGAGAAGGTTGTTAAACCAAAAGATCCAAAAAATGGCGATAAAAATGAGCGCATAATTGCTAACAATGACACAGTCACAATGGCGCTTGGACATGCTACGAGTGACTCAGAAACCATCGCCTATGTCCATTTTGGTCGAGGGGTGGGCTGCGGAATAACCCATGGACTGAACAAGGTGAACCTAAATGGGCGTCACAGTGAGTTCGGCCATCTTCGTGCCCGCATGGACCCCATGGATAGAATGGCATTAACCCTTGCCGATGGAACGATGTTGTCAAATTGTAGATCACATGGAGGTGAGGAAGATGAAAAAAAGTCCGATCAAACGCCCTGTTATGATGGACTTTTGGCAAGGTCTACACTCAATAAACTGCCAACTTCAATCAACAAGTATGAGTATTTCATACGTTATTCATCTCAGTTGCTTGCTGTAGTGGCGTTAGCTGGAGCGCCAAATATCATCTACATTGGCGGCTCGTCTTTAAAGTTGGTATCTTCTGATCTCGAAAAGACACTCGAAGACATCTTGCGGCAATTTGAATGGGAAGTTGCAGGTTACCCCGGATTTCCACGTACAGCTTTTGAGCATAAACGTGGAACCTACGTTCAGCTTTCGGATTGGTCGAATTCGGCAGATTCGCTCGGCGTTGAAACAGCAGCTCAAAAAGGTGCTGCTCTTTTAGGCTGGCGCGCGCTCAAAGACTTGGCAAAAAAGCGATCTCGTTGACTTGAGAGTGGCAACATACTAACCATTCGCAAGCAAGACGCGACTACGCTAAACAGAAAATCCATTGGTGATTAATGTAGCGATAAGCAGTGTCGGGCATTTCAGAGTTGGAAGAAAGCGCAGGAAGCCATGCCTGACCAAAGAGCCATGCCTGAAGAAGCCGTTGTCTCGAAGCCAGTTTTTGAGGCTCCGATTTCAGAAACTGCGCTTTGGAAGTGGCAGCCACTCGTAGACTTTCAAAACAAAGAAAACCCTAAGTTCAAATCGTCAAAGCGAAACGAAAAACTTGAAAAAAACAGTAACTTAGACTATCATAAATATGTGAATCTAAGGGAAGAAGTCATTGCAATTTTGAAATCAGGCAAATCAGTGGAAGAAAAAGCTGATTTGTTGGTTGCCGTTATCGGGCCTAGTCCAAACAATGATATCTCTTCACAAAATAAGATTGATTTCAAAGCTGCTGCGAAAGTCGATCAAAGTCCATTACCTGAAAGACCAATTCGTTATGCTGATCGAAAGTCTTATCCCGAATATGCAAAGATGAACGCTGTTGAATTCCTAGATGCCTTATGGGGAGTTCAATGGAAAGTTAATGACGTGTGGACAATTACACAGATACAGATAAATGCATTTGACCAAACATTGCTATCGAACGCGAGCGCCCACTGTCGACGCAACAATTTAGACCGTTCCGTAGTTCTTCCACCTGCAGGTGTTACTCGGCGGCCACAATCAGTACCCTCAGACTTTGTAAAGGGTACACCCGAACATAAACTAGCGGTTATTCGAGAAAGGTCTCGCCAAGCAATGGCAAGGCTTCGGCTTGAGAGGCAGTAACATTACATTATCGTAATGTTGATTAACTTGCTTGACAATCTTCTAGAGTGGACCATGGTTTTCTCAGGGGCACAACGCCCCTGAGGAGTAATGCCATGACAACTTTCAGTTCGATCTCAATAAGTCCCATAATATCCAAACCTAGCTGCCGGGCAGCTATCCTCCAATCTCGGAGGGAACGTCAATGACTTGCCATTTTTGCAGTTGCACTTCCTGCATTGTATCGTTTGAAGACTGCAAAATTTGGCACTTTCTCAAATTCATCAGCGATGAAAATAGTAGCAACAAGCTCATTGTTATTTTGTCGTCTGCAAGTGCGCCTATTATAGCTGCCAACGATAATGGAAAGGAGTCTATGTGATGGTTGCCCGAAATTTCCGTGGTGCTGTTCGAAGCTGTGAAACATGCGGCTTAAAGGACCTGCTCCGAGATCTTGGTTTGCCCACGTGGCGACCAATTGGGTTTGCAAGCAATGACAATTACATCAAGAAACCACCTACAATTGTGCTTCCTACTGACGAAGTATTGCGCAAACCCCATTTCGTCGCCCGACTAGCGATCTTGTATTCAGGCCTAAGCATCCCTCGTCGCCGCGCTTTGGATTGGATTGCGAGCGTAATTCTAGAGTATCCTGCTGATATTCGTAAAAGTGACGGCAGTATGTATTGCCGCTGTAGCCTAGACCTTGATTCAGAGTTCCGGACAGATGCTGATGCGAGCTATACTTGGTTACGAGATTTTGAAGAGTTTTCTGTGATTGCGCCGTCGCAACTGGCCCAAAAAAAGACTGTCCCAAGAATTCAGGCAATTTACGCGGCCACTGCGATAAAGATGCCTTGGGCGATCGACCGTTTAACTGAGTAACAGAAAATAGTTTCCCCCAAGCGGGGATGAGCAACGTCGTAAATCTCCGTCGCTCGCTTGTGTTGCGGGCGATGGAGAAACGACAATGTCTGACACACATGATTTTGAAGTCGAATATGATGGCGATGTGGATCGTCCAATCATTCGCCAATCCCAACCCAAACCATCTCATGCTCGAACATTGACGCGTGAGGGTTTTGACCAAGAACGTGATGCGGGTCACTATCGAAATCACGCATATTATCCTGAACCGTATCGGCGTTCTTTCAGACTACCAGCTATCTTGAATACGGGACTGACCATCGTCTTTGCTGCCGCGTGCTTTTTCGGGATGGAGCGCTTCGCGCCACATGACCTCAAGCCTTCGACCCTAGTCGGCGGCTTTGAATCATCTGTCGGCGCACAGATGGCAGCGGCAGAGCTTGAACAGAAAGCACGCTTTGCCGCTTACGAGGGCGAGATGAAACTCGCCGTCGAAACACAAGCCAAGCAAAATGAGATGATGCAGCAGGCGATCATGCAACACTACGTTGCAATCTATGATCGAGCAAAGACGATGACGGAGGCTGCCAACAATTATCAAGCTAAGTATCTTGATGCGCGCATTCGCCAAGTCGATGCCGTCCAGTCAACCGATACAGCCGTTGTTTCAATCGCCCGTCTGATTGGACGTGGGCGGAACATTATTGAACCCGGCTCAGGCGATACGGCCTTGGAATATGCCGATAACATCACCGAGGGGCTTCAAGCTGGATTGACTGAAGCTGCCCAACAGGGCGTGCAAGTTGATCTTTCAGATTGGGACTATGGTATTCCACCGCCAAGCGAGATCAAGGCACAGCTCGCAAGCGTGCCAAAGGTCAAGCTTCCTAAGCCTCCATCACTGGCTTTGCATTATCAAAGCATGCCGCAGTCCTCTGAAAGCAAGGCGCGCTAATCATGTCATTCGGGCAAGGGCGTGGTCGTCTTGGGTCTGGGCTTGGTTTGATGATGAACATTCATCGTCAAACCATGGAAGCCGATCATGCGGCGCGTGCGCGTGATCACGCGGCGCGTATGAATCATCAAATGAAACATGCGCGCCCCAGTGGCGCGCTTGGTGATAGTCGCCTTGCTGATCAACATGATATCAACCATGCGGGTCTTAATGATCCGCGTGGTTTATTTCTGGGGGCGCATAAGGGTTGCCTTTTGTTCTGGAATTCTGATGCAAGCATTTTGACGTATCTGCGCACTGGCGGCGGCAAAGGCGTTTCTCTTATTCAACCGAATTTGGCGCACGTAAGTGATCGATCACTAATCGTAATCGACGTCAAGAATGGCGAGCTTGCTTTTTCGAGTGCTGCGCACCGTCAAAACACGCTTGGTCACACATGCATTTTTATCAATCCATATGGTCTGCACGGGCTTCCGAATACGCGCATAAATCCGCTGCAAAAGCTGATTGATACTGCCGCAAGCGGGCTTGGCTTTGATGGTGAAGCTGAATCCATAGCCCATATTTTGGTCCCTCAACCAAAATCAGAAGGTGATAACGCTTGGGTGCGCAAAGGCGCCATTGAATTGCTCTCATTGCGCATGGAATTCTTGGCGAAGTTCGATCCCGAGAATTGCACGCTGTCTGATCTGTGGCGGTTCATAAATGGTAATGCAGAGCATTTTGCGATGGCTTTCAGCCTCATGGCGACATGCGGCGATGAAAGCATTGAGCGTCGCGCTATGACCTATGACGGCATGCGCGATGATGCTCCAAAACAATGGGAGGCGATCCGCTCAGAAGCCGCGTCTGCCGTCTCTATCTTCGAGCCAACAAAATCACTCGGCAAAGCAACAGCCGCGCATGATTTTGATCTGACCCGATTGAAGCATGAAAAGATCACGATCTTTTTCATGTTGCCTGTAAACAGGCTTGATATGGCTGCGCCATTTGGGAGTTTGTTTGTCAATCTTTCAATCGAAACTTTAGCCGCAACAACGGGACCAGTCCGCACCATTTTTGTTTTGGACGAGTTCGCCAATTTCCCGAAGGTAACAGGCATTCTCAGATCGCTTCGACTACATCGCTCGCTTGGCATTCAGTTTTGGTTCTTTGCGCAAGGTCGGCATTCGATGACTGGCAAATGGGACAAAGATGAAGTCAGAGAAATCGAAGATCAAGTTGGCTGCACGCTTCTAAAATCAGTGTGGGAGCCTGATTTATTGAAGGATATTTCGCTTTGGTCTGGCAGCCGCACAATCTTATCGCGCGGTGTGTCGCATAATGGCGGGACAGTTGAAACTGGCGCATCGAACATGGGCGAGACAAAGCGTCCTGTCCTGCAAACAGAAGATATTTTGAACCTCGGCACGGACAAGTTCATCATTCGGGTGGCTTCAATGCCGCGCCTTCTGATCGCCAATGCTGTGCCCTTTTTCAAGGTCAAACCTTGGAAAGATCAAATCCGCGATGTGCGTGATTTGCATCGTGGAGACACATGATGAGCACGGAAAGGACAACCAAAGCGCCCTTCAACTCTGCTTCGAAAATGACTGCGCGTGAGGCCAGCCTCAACGCTCGGGCGGAGAAAGCTATTGAACGGCTTGGTGCCCGTCACGAGGCAAACCAAGCGCAACAAGTTGCGAAGCGTTTTGAAAAACTCATGCGTTCCGACCGTCCCGCGCCAAGCCTAAAGCCACAAGGTGCGATTGAAGATCGTAAAGGATGGCTCATGCGATCTGCGCAATATCAGATCAAGCGCGAACATAGTGCGCGGCTTAACAAGGTGCGCGACGTGGCAAAAGCGATGTCTAGAAACACCCCAGGTCAACAACAAAACAAACAGAGTGGACGTGATACGCTCGGGCGATAACCCTTGCAAACATTGAATTTATTGACTTTTTCTTCAAGTCATGCCTATAATAAAAATAGGTGCTGGTGAAAAACGTTGATGTTCTATCCGTTTCCCCCAGCTTCTCCTCAAAAGTTTCTTAGGAATCACTTTCCCGCTGCTCGTCGTGAGCACGTTCGCGATGGTGATTGTTATGAATGCAATTGTTACAGTAGAACCGGAAAAACTAGCTCATTATCGGTCGTTGGTGGCTGATATTGAGGGACTATCAGACCTCCAGCGTGACGAGATCATCTATATCGTCGTCAACATGATGCAGGCCTTTGTGGATGCTGCGTGGGGTCAACATCCAATCCAGCTCGCTCTATCACAAAGGGACGATTTAGCTTCCCAAAAGCGATCATTTTGTGATAGTTTCAACGCTCTTGGCGAGCCCGAATGTGGTGCCATGAATGTTGACCTTTGCGCCATTGATGCGCCGGAGGGCGCGATCACCCAAAGCCAAAAAGAGGAATATGCGCCATGACAGATTCAGCGCCGCGTAAAGCTGTTATTTATTGTAGAGTTTCTTCATCAAAACAAACGACTAGAGGCGATGGTTTGTCATCGCAAGAGACACGCTGTCGTCAATACTGCGACTATCGCGGACATGAAGTCGTAAAGGTCATCAAAGAAGATATGTCGGGAAGCCTAAGCAGGCGCCCCGGCATGGATGAACTTCTGGCATTCCTCCGCAAGACCAAGCGTAACACGCATGTTATTATCATCGACGATATCTCGCGCCTTGCGCGCGGTATTGAAGCGCATATCAAACTTCGTGCCGATATCGGCGCCACTGGTGCAACGCTTGAAAGTCCTTCGATTGAATTTGGCGAAGATTCAGACAGCAAGCTGGTCGAAAATCTTTTAGCGTGCGTGAGTCAACATTCGCGCCAGAAGAATGCGGAACAGACATTGAACCGGATGCAAGCCCGCATGCAGCAAGGCTATTGGGTGTTCCAAGCCGTGTGGGGTTATCGTTACGCCCCCTGTCCTACCGGCGGCAAAATGTTGGTTCGCGATGAGCCGCTTGCCACAATCTTGAAGGAAGCATTGGAAGGTTATGCGCGCGGTCGGTTCTCAAGCCAAGCTGAAGTGAAACGATTTCTGGAATCGCATGCGAGCGTTCCGAAATCCAAGGGCGGCATAGTTTTGAATGAACGGGTCAATCAACTTCTGACCCAGCCGCTTTATGCTGGTTACATCGCAGCCCCAAACTGGAATATCAAGCCGCGCAAAGGTCATCATGAGCCATTGATCGACCTTGAAACCTTCAACGCGATCCAAGATCGATTGAAGGGCAAAGCACGGGCAGCCGCGCGTGCCGATATCAATGCGGACTTCCCGCTTCGCGGGCATGTGTGCTGTGCGTCCTGTAATGAGCCAATGACGGCGAATTGGAGCAAAGGCTCGCATGGAAGCTATCCGTACTATCTTTGCCGTCAGAAGGGCTGCGAGAGCGCCGGAAAGTCGATTGCTCGTGCAAAGGTCGAGGGCGCTTTTGAAGCTCTTCTGCAAAACCTCACCCCTGCCGCTCAAATCGTGAACCTTGCGACCTCCGCTTTCCGTGACCTTTGGAACAATCAAGTTTTCAAAGCTGCTGAGAACAAGAAAGCTCTCAAGCGCGAAGTTGCGGACACTGATGCGAAAGTGAAGCAGTTTCTTGATCGTATCACTGAGACGGACAACAAAACGGTGATTACAGCTTATGAAGCGCGGATCACCGAACTTGAAGCCAAAAAGCTCGTTTTGGCCGAACAAATGGAGAAGGCTGACGCGCCACTCAAGGATTTCGACTTAAGTTTTCGAACGGCGCTAGAATTCCTCGCAAGTCCTTGGAATCTTTGGAAAAGTGACCGCATTGAGGACAAGCATATGGCCCTCAAATTGACCTTTCCGAACCGTCTGATTTTTGACCGGATAAATGGCTTTCAAACGCCCGAATTATCATTGCCTTTCAAGGCTTTAGGAGATTTTTCGATGCTCAAAAAAGAGATGGCGCACCCGACAGGATTCGAACCTGTGACCTTTGCCTTCGGAGGGCAACACTCTATCCAGCTGAGCTACGGGTGCAGCGCATTAGTGTCGGTAGCCCAGATGGGCGTTGGATTCAACATCGCTTGGGCAGTCGAAATGGCCGCGTCTATGGCGTATTATTCTTGGCTTGCCACGCCTTCATCTGGCTGATTTCGCGATCTTGAGCGGCAATGATGTCCTCGGCCAACTTGCGGATTTCAGGGTCTTTGCCATGTTCAAGCACGACGCGGGCCATAGCGACGGCACCTTCATGATGGGGGATCATGCCGGCGATGAAGTCTTTGTCGGCGTCACCTGAATAGGGAATGGCCATCTTTTGGTGCATGGTCGAATTGGCGGCTTGAAAGGCCTTGGTTGAGGGCGTTGCAGCAGCCGGATCGCCAAGCCCCATCATGTTGCCATGATCCATTTGGCTATGATCCATTTGACTATGATCCATTTGGCTGTGGTCCATGCTGTCCGTCCCCGCTACGGCCACTGTGTTGGTGGGGGCCGGTTGGCAGGCAGATAGGGCAAGGGTCGCCATCAGACAGGTCGCGACATAGAGGCTCGTCTTAAAGGTAGTCATGGCGTTGCTCCTGGGTTTAAGGCGGCGGGTGAGGCAGGGGCATCTAACCGAAATGCGAGCAGGAATGTGCCTTGATCGGCAGAAAAATTATCGTCTGACAGGATGAAAACGAGATTGCCCCCGCCTTTTGGGTCTCTCATCACGGCAAGGCCCTCGTAATTGTCCATCGGAAAGGGCGGAGAGAGGGCGAGCTTTAAACTGCAGATTGGCTTGCCGGCTAGAACGCTTGAGAGGCTGCATGTTTCCAACCGAGATAAGTTGATCTTGGTGGCGGGGTCATAGGAGCGCTTGAGCACCCAGACCTCCTGATCCAGAACGCGGATGTCGGTGATGCCAAAGCGGCCTTGGTTCTCAAACGTACCGAGCGGGGCGGTCACCGTTTTGCTGGCTTGATCAAAGATCCAATAGGGCGCTTTAAGCTTCGCAGCAGGATCGCCCAACCGATCTGGGCCATATTCGGCTGCGGCCAAGAATTGGCCATTGGGCAAGCGGGTTAGGGCTTCCATCCCGCCATTGGATTCAAGACCGTCAAGGCCAGTCAGGCTCGGCCCCTTTTGGCTTTGATAGCCTTCGCCTGTTTTGACCAGTTCGACGAGGCGATGGTCGCGCTCGAAGCTGATAAGGAAGCCAGTCTCCGTGGGGGCGAGGCCTTCACTATCGATCTGATTGGCCCCGCGCAGCGGTTTATCCGCCGCATCGGTGAGTGTGGTAAGGTGCACTTGGCTGGCTGCGGCCACGGCGGTTGCGCCCCAAGTTAGTGGATTGGGTGCGGAAAAGCGGGCGAGGTGACCCTGGTCCGTCAAGGCGTCAAAAACCACTGTGTCGCCTTCAATCGCGTTTACGGAGAGGGAGGAGAGACCGCCAAATTCTGCTGGCATGCTCGACACCTGTCGTTGGGTGTCCAGCCGCAGGGCATAGATTAAGTCGGCTGGGCCTGTTCTTGTTATCCCTGTCATGTTTTCGGGGGACAGGCTTATGGCGCTGATCTGGGTGGAAAAAGCTTGGTTGAGCCCTGGGGCAAGAGGCCCCGGTGCCTGCGCACAGGCGGCACTGCCGAAAAGGCAAAAGGCTAAGAGCTTCGACACCCGCATGTTCTATCCTCGTTCAAAAGATATTGACTCTACCTAAGCCGTTTTCCGCTTATGGTCTATTGCGGCATATAAGGATGGGTATGGCGGCATCCTTTTTTTGACATTCTGTGCGCCAAAACATAGGCTGGCGAGAAACAAAAGGGGGAGCGAGCAATGTCACTGAAAACGCTTGTAGTTTCGCGAGTGGCTGAGGCCATCACCAGTGCGCAGCGCCAAGATAGTGCCCGCGACAAATTCGAAAAAGAGCGCCAGCGCCAAGGTGCGCGCCACCGCGTCGACTATTTTCACCAGATCGATGATCCGTATGGCCATCTGGCGCTGCAAGCCTTGGACCTATTTCGCAGCCGCTATGATGTGGACCTGCACGTCTGGCTGGTTGGGGCCCCCGATGATTGGGCAGCGCCAGAGCGGGATCGCCTGATAGCCTATGCTCGGGAAGATAGCGCGCAGCTGGCGAGGAAGTCAGGCTTTACGTTTGAGGATCATGGTGTGCAGCCAGCACCCGAGGCGGTACGTGCAGCGCAAGCCCAATTTGCGGCAGCTTTGGGGGCCGAGGATTTCTGGCCACGTGCGCTGTCGATTAGTAAGGCGCTGTGGGCTGGCACTATTGAGCCCGATACCGCTCCGGCGACCGGCGATCCTTGCACCAAAGGTGACGCTGAACGCGCACGCCTAGGCCATTTTATGGGGGCAATGCTGCATTATGGTGGCGAGTGGTATTGGGGCATTGATCGCCTGCATTACCTTGAAACTCGCTTGAGGGGTGTTGGCGCACAGATATCCGGGGCACCAGAGGCCCTGATCTTTCCCGCACCTGGCTTGCACCTTGCCCCAGCTAAGCTGGCAACAGGCACACAGCCTGTGTTGCATTGGTATTTGTCCTTTCGCAGCCCTTATACCTATCTCTCGGCCCATCGGGCCAAGGCGCTGGCCGATGCCTATGGGGCGGAATTGCGATTGCGCTTTGTTCTGCCCATGGTGATGCGCGGCCTTCCCGTGCCACCGATGAAGAGCCGTTATTTCACCCTCGACAATGCGCGTGAAGCCCGTCGCCTCGACATCCCCTTTGGGCGAATTGCCGACCCAGTGGGCAAGCCGGTTGAGCGCGGCTATGCCATTCTGGCTTGGGCCATGCAGAAGGGGCGGGGCTATGAATTTGTAGAGTCGTTCTTGAGTGCCGTGTGGTCACAAGGCGTGGACGCAGGCTCTGATTCCGGCATGAAGCAGATTGTCGAGACTGCGGGCCTGCCGTGGCCAGAGGCGCGCGAACAACTGGCCCGCGAGAACTGGCGCGAGGAAGCTGAGGCCAATCGGCTGGAGCTTTTGGAGATTGGCCATTGGGGCGTTCCATGCTTTCGTGTCAACAATGTCTGCGTGTGGGGACAGGACCGCTTATGGGTAATTGAAGACGCCTTGAAAGAGCTTACATCTTGAAACGTGCCATCCTCATTTTGCTGCCGCTCCTGCTCGCCTCCGCCTGTCAACCAGAAGCCGAGGTCAAGAATAGTGAGGCCAAGGTCAATTGCGGTTTGCCGGTCGCACAGCAGGGCGGCTGGGTGAAGATTCCTGCAGGTTCAGTTTTGTTGGGCCAAGACCCGTCCTTCCCAGAAGAAGGCCCGTCCATGCGCGTGCAGGTCAACGGGTTTGAGATGCAAACACATGAAGTGACAAACCGCGAGTTTGCCGCTTTTGTTGCAGCGAAAGCCTATGTCACGGACGCTGAAAAGTCGCTGACCCGCCAAGACGGTGGGGCGGGATCTGCCGTGTTTGAAATTGGCAAGGGCGGCCAGCCGGGGCAGTGGAAACTCGTGCCGGGTGCGACGTGGAAAAGTCCAAGAGGACCCGGGAGCACGATCGAGGGCCAGGACGATAAGCCCGTGATTCATGTCTCCCGCCAGGATGCCAAAGCCTATGCAGCTTGGGCGGGCGGGCGCTTGCCCAGTGAAATTGAGTGGGAATATGCCGCCCAGTCTGGCTTGCCTGATCAGGCCAATACGCGATCTGGTGCTTATGACCCTCAAAAGAAGCCAATTGCCAATACGTGGCAGGGGCTGTTTCCCTTTTTGGATGAAGGCGGCGATGGCTTTCAATCTGCCGCGCCGGTCGGCTGCTTTCCGCCCAGCAAACTGGGCCTTTACGATATGATTGGAAACGTCTGGGAATGGACCGAAACACGGTTTCAGGACGGCGTCTCAGGGACAGTGAAGGGTGGGTCTTGGCTGTGTTCAGATAATTTCTGTGGACGCTACCGCCCACAAGCCCGACAGCCGCAAGAGATTGACTTTTCAAGCAACCACATAGGCTTTCGCTTGGTTCGGGACGTACGCTAAGGGGTCAGCTTTTCGGTTCAATCTTCAACGTGATCACATCGCAATACTGGCCGGCCCGACGCTCAATAGGGTTAAAGCCGGGGACAAGGATCTTAAAGGGCAGATCAATGCGCTGCCCGGTTTCTTCGAGGGTCGTTTGCTCCCGCGAAAAGGCCACACTGGTTGAAAGAGCTTGCGCGCCAAGGAATGCGCTATAATCGATCTGCTCGGCGCGATCTGATGTCGGTGCGGCAGCAAGGCCGCAGGTGCTGGTACGCCGCAGCACATTGCCTTGGGTCGAGTGCATGCTGATCTTGAAGGGGACAGTTGCCCCAATTCGAAGTCGAAGCTCGCGCGTCGCGTCTGAGCCGCTAAAGGTCCCGAGGTCAATCTCCCCGGTAAGTCCGCCAGTGTCGGCTAGCCTCAAGTCAAAGGATGGTTTGACCTCAAGGGTCAATGGCATTTCGAGTCTGCCTTCTACGACTGCGTGGCTTTCGTTTTGATATCGGTAACGCAATAGAACACTTTTTCTGGCGCTCTGTGCCGCTTGGCCGGCCGGCAAGGTCAAAACATAGTCAAAGTCTTTGTATCCAGCCGAAGCATCGTTCGGATCAAAGGGCAATGTTATCAACCCAAAGGGCGGCTGGGTGTCTGCTGCGGTGTAGAGGACACTCTCGTTGTTGCGCTTGATATCAAACAACACCCCACCGATTGTTTTGTCGCGCTTCACATCAATTTCGTCGGAAAACCAAACGCTCACAAATCGGTTTTCATTGAGTACGCCCGGTCCGCAGGCGTTGGTCAAACGGATCGAAAAGTTGACGCTTTGCGGCAGGCCCGAGAAAGGGTCATAATTTAACGTCGCTGGCGACTGTTGGAGGGTAATTAGCGTGCAGGCAGAAGCGGCTTGGGGCAAAGCCATCGCAGACCCTGCCAGTGCAACGGATAAGATCATAGCTTTGTGTGTCATGGCTTGCCCTCTATTGTACCCAATCGAACCAATCCCTCCGCACCCTCTGGGATGACGAATTCAAATTTGACGGCTTTCTCGCCGGTGGTTTGTACCAGCCACTTGCCGGGCTTGAGCCCAGAAATGCCAAACTGCCCCTTGGCGTTGGTAAAGAATTCGACCTGTCGCCCGTCGCCACCTGCGGCCAATTGCGCTTTTCCCAAGGAAAGCGGGATTGCTTGGCCGCGCTCATCCAGCAGAGTTCCAAGCGCGGTCACGACATAATCACTGCCGACAACAAAGGAATAGCCTGAACGATAAGTGGGGCGGACGCGGTAACTGCTTGCGCCAAGGTCAAAACCAATTGGTGCGTCTGGTGCGGAAACCGTGAAAACACGCGGAGTGTAGGCGTTCAAGTCGCCCAGCAGAGCAGGCCCGAGAGCGCCACTCTTTGTTCGGAAAGAGCCTTCCCTAGCATCGATCTCAACAGCAGCGGCCTTCAAAATAGGATGGGCGCGGACGATGGCAAAGGAATCGGCAATCGGACGGCCAATCGCCATACTCCCATCAACAAACCCGACACTGAAAGAACCTGTGAGTGATGTGGTTGCAGAGTCGATTTCGCGCGTATCGAAATTGTAGTTGGCTGACTGATTGAAGCCATAGTCAAAGCGGTTTGTGCTGCCGTTATTGCCGACAGTAAGTCCAAGACCCTGTGTACTGCCTGAGAGGCGGCCATTGAGCGCACCACTGCCGACATTTCGATTGTTGATCTGGGAAAAGCCAACGTCATAATTCTTTTGAACGGTGTCGTATCCAGCTGACACCAATGTATTGGCACCAAAGCGAAACGAAAGATTTAAGCCAAAGCCCAATTGGCCTCGTTGAGACTGGCTAGCTTGATAAATAGTTTGGAAGTTGAGGAATAAGTCATTGGTCAATCGAAAACCATAGCTGGCTTGTGCACTATAAGTGGGGTCCAAATTGTTGCGCGGTTGTTGATAGGAAAAGGTGAGGTTCCCGAACTGAGTTGGTGAGATATCAAAGGTGCTGGAGCCAAAAAGGCTCCACGCGTTTGAATTAGGGGTCGCTATTTCGCGTCCCACGCCAGAAAAATCTTCGCTAAAAACTTCCCCGCCCAGCGTCCAGCCTGAAATCAGGCGTCGCTTAGCTTCGCGATTAAACTGACGTTGAAATGTGAAGCGGCCGGCATAACCAAGGGCAGAGCGTGAGTCGTTCGAAAGGCCGGCGGCAAACGAAATTGTGCCCCATTTAAGGGACGCAGCCCCCTCCAGCGACGCGACTTGGGTATAACGATCGGATTGAAACCCTGCACCCAAGGTCAATTGTTCATTGATTCCACGGCGATAAATGCCACTCGCGATCCAAGAATCTGATGAATAGCTTGGGCCGGACAGCGTGGGTTGGGAGGTTAGTCCCAGCGTTAGGTCATAATTGATCTCGCCAGCTGGCAAGAGAGAGAAGTCATAAAAGCGATTAAATCGAGAGACTTGCTGTCGTCCAGTTCGATCGGTCGCAACAATTTGGACCTCATTGGCTCCGCTGCTGAATTGAAAGTCTGTTAGACGATACTGGCCGGGGTCCAAGGTCAATTGCCGCTCAACCCGTCCATTGACGAGGATATCCACCTGGCTTTGTTGGCTAACGCTAAAGGTCTCAAAAGAGGTTGGACGGAGGTTTCGGTTAGGATCAAACAGATTGCGATCACTTGTGACCTGCAGGCCTAATAAGCTAGGCCCCCCCATATAGCCAAGCGACGCCACAGACACATCGCCGATTGACCAACGCTCTCGCTTGCTGGGTCGGTCATAGACAAAGCGGCTAAAACTGCGCTGAAATCGGCTCTCATCGGAGCTGAAAGTGCCAGTGACTTCGCTTTCGAACACGACATTAAGCAGGTTCGCACCAAACGTAACCGACGTATCCAATCCGTCAAAACCGCGCTCGGGCCCTGTCAATTCCCAGCCAAGCCCGGCGCGCGTGGTCACAAAGGCTGAAAACTTGCCTTGGGCTTCAAAATTGCCAATCTCAGGGATGTCATTGTTCGACATGGCAATATCGGTAAGGGGTCGCACGGTGCCGGACCTGGTGACGACAATCTCGCCACGCTGGGGATCGAATTTTCCTTCAAGACCCGCCTGTGCCAATCGTTCCAAGCGGATTTGACCCGAGCTGACTCCAGCCGACATTAAGGCCGCGCGCGCTTCTGGCGTAATGGCTTCTCCAAGCGCGGCGGCCAATTGATCCACCGGCAATTCTAAAACATCATCGACGGAGATGCGCAGCGGTAAGTTGCCATAGAAGCGATTGCCCTCGCGCACGGGCACTGAAATGGTAATCTCCCGCCCCCAAACATTGATTTTTTCAGCGTCGACTTGCGGGGCTTGGGCGGCTATTGTCACGCGGGGGATGGGCCGATCTGCCCCTTCTGGCGGTGGCGCGGGTGCCGTGGAGGTTGTTGCTTTGGGCACTTGCGGAGCAGGCTTTTGTTCAGCTGTGGGGCCGGGACTTGCCCCTATAGTTGGCTTGTCAAACTGCACGCGGACGGGCACCGGCGGGTTTGTAAAAATCACTTTCAGGGGTTGCTGCCAGTTCGCCTTTGGGGGCGAGATTGGCGAGCCAGGGCCGGTGCGCACCACCACGTCTTTTATGCCATAGGGTTTAGTGGCGGGCGGGCTCGCAGGTGGGACTTTTCGTGCGCCATCCGCCAATGCGGCATCTGCGCTTACGGCGCAGATTAGCAATAAGCTTGTTCCGTAGAGGGTGCGGTTGGCCATAGGATTGGTTCAACGACGGTTTTGACGGCGGTTTGGCGTGGGCAAACTAAACTCAGCAACCAACACGCCATCTGCGCTCGGCAAATCGATGGGCACTTTCACATCGCGCGTGCGCAAGGCAGGCAGGACGCCAACGCCCATGATTTGCTCGATCTCTTGGGCACGCAAGGTTTGCCGCCACATGATTTTGCCGTCCTTGTCGCGCAGGCTTAAGCGCAGGACCCCACTCGACAGAAAAGCATGGGCATTGCCAGCATTGCGCATGCTCAACAGTGCCTGAAACTTGCCTTCTTTGGTGGTCTCAATCGCTGTGCCAACGACAGAAACATCGGATTTACCCGTCGCGGGGGCCACGCATAAAATCCCAGAGATCGCATAGACGATCTGGACGGCATTTTGACCCTCGGCGAGGGTGACTGGCACTTGGTCCACCGACCATTCAAAGTAGCGGCTTTCGGTCAGATCTGCTTCGCCGATATATTGCAAGGTAAAGACCCGCGCTTGGCCAGCATTCAGTGTGGCTTGCGGCGGCAAGATTACAAAGTCGGCACTGGCATCGCGCCGATCCTTGGCGGCCCCGTGTTCATCCATCGTGACTTCTTGGATCGTGATTTCAACTGGCAGATTGGTTGGATTTGGATTGGTCACGGTTATTTGGGCGGAAGAGCGCGGCCCAATCGACACGGCATCCAAGACCACGGGTGTAACGGAAAACCCGGTTGTTAGGGCCCATGCCAGCATCGTGCATCCAAGCGCGAGCCATGTCTGGCAAGATGTGAACCAGCTTTGTCTGGGTCTCTCTGGCATCATCGCCATACCCTGATCGCCCTGCCTGAATTGGCGTTTGACTCGCTGGCTAAAGCTCTGAAAGTGCGCGCTTGTCATGCCGATATCGGGTCCTTCATGTCGCCTGGTGCTTGCCCAGTGCATCGTTGCAAATTTCCCCAAGGTCTCAACTCATTTGCAGGTGTGTAATTGTCAGCAAAAAAACTTCGGCCTCTAACTGCCGCCAAAATGAGGTACAAACAGTCTTTCACAATGATATTACCAAATAGTAACACTGAAATTTTCGCTAAAGGGTTATGGCGTGGTGCTTCTGCTGGCAGTGGTGGAAGTAGAGGTAAAGCCCGCCCCACCTTCTCGCCACGCGTGAAAGAAAAAGACCTGCGCGCGAACGCGCAGGTCTTGAACTCTTAGAGGCCTGGGCCCAATCTGATTTTCAACACATCGCTATAGGTGCCAGCCAGCAATGGGTTGGTGTTGTTTGCGACCGTTGTAATGTTGAGCCGCGCGTTGAGCGCATTTGTCTGAGCCCTGCCTGTGGCAGCCGTGCCCACCTTCTTGGCCGCGACACCATCGGTGAGGACGCCATCTGTTGTGTCCAAAAGAGCAATAGTCCCCGGACCCCAGCCAGTGATGTTCGCCGTGTAGGTGATACGGCGGTTGAAGTCGCCCACTGTCAGATCAGTTCCATTGGTCGTATTGATCAGACCGCCGTTTGCTGACTCCAACTGCACGCTATGTACATAATTACAGAACCCGCTGAGATTCACCGTCTCGCTGTGTTGTAAACTCACTGCAGTGTCCGGGTTAATCAATTCATCTTTGCTGAAAGTCACTGTTGCAGCGGCCTCAGCAGCACCGCCATCTTTGCTGATAAACTGGGGTTTGGTTACGCCAGAACCGGCGCCTGCGGTAAGCCCGCGGATCGCGCAGGTGTTAGCGGCTGTGGCAGTGTAAGTGACCTGACCCGTTGCAGATTCAGCCGCTTGTGCAGTCATTGGCAAAATCGCTGCAGTTGCGGCGGCCAACATAAGTAGTTCTTTCATGTCTTGGTTTCCATTTCGACGTGGTTTGGGTCTCAGGTCAAAATTACCTGGCCCTTGGGTTGAGATTAAAATTCACGCCCGTGAAGACGCGCTAACACACAAAGTCTGGTGCCTCCGGGCCGATGGGCCCTTTGGCTTAATTGGATTGCATCGGCCGTAAGTTTGGTCGTGCAATTCGTTCGTCATCTTGGCGGTTACTTGCCCGCCAAGACCCCAGTTCTGATCCAGTTCACCATCCCGTTGCGGTCAGGCGAATGGTCATCACATCCTTAAAGTCCCCGGCCAGCAGTGGAGATGACGCTGGTGCGCCATCCCAAGCCATACGGGCGGTCAATTCCTTGTTCATCGCGCTATAAGCGGAGGTGGCAGAGCACCCGCTGACCTTGCGCAAAGCGCTGCTGCTGCAACCGCTGACACCGGCCGAGCCACCGTCATCAAGGCCGACTTCCCAGCCAATGCGGTAGGGAACCTGCGTCGTGAATGCGCCAGTGCGCGGCGCATAAGGGTCTGTGTGCTGCAACCCGCCATATTGGGATTGAAGCGAGACTTCGAACTTACTGTTACAGGATAGCTTGACACCGACAGAGATTTCGCCCGACGCGGACAAGGCCCCCAAACTTGTGTTGGCCCCAACGGGCAATTCGACGGAAACGGAGGATGATCCAAGCGTGGACGTCGAGGATTTGATCCCACACAGATTAGGCACCACACCGCGGACGGTCACATCTAAGGACGTGTTTCCCGCCTGTGCGCTTGCATTTGAAACAGCCAGCGCCATTAGCGCCACCGTCCAACACAACCTTATGTTAAATCGAGTCTTCACCGTGATCTCGCCGTTAATAATTTGTTAATCTATGGTATATCGGCAAAATTAAAATCAAGCATCACCCTTGGGGGTTACGTATTCGAATATTGATAGTTAATTATGTATTGATAGGTAAAAAAGAGTCAGTAATATTCAAATTTATAGCATATTTTAATAAATAATTATGCATAACTTAGAAATTAGAGTCTTCAATACATCGAAAGCTGGAATTCAATTGAATTTAAAGATTGCATGCCTAGACGTTAACTATAAGCTTTATAGTCTTCTTAACCTTTATAGATTAAAATACATCCAAAGGTAGGAGGCCAGAATGAAGTCTGTTCGGATTGGATTAGCCACTTTGCTGGCCTTAGCGCCGGTTTCGGCATCAGCTCTGGAAGCCAGGGGATCGATCTCGCTGCGCGCGACTGTGCCGCTTGTTTGTACCATCTCTGTGATGGGCGGCGGGTCGTTCATCGACGATGACAGTGTCGTTTTGGGGTCGGTGCGGGAATTGTGCAATGGTGCAAATGGCTATGCTGTCACGGTATCCTATGAACCTGGTAAGCTGGTGGGCGCGACCCTTCGCTTAGGGGAGGATGCGGTCATCCTCGATGGTTCGGGAAAAGCGGTTGTGTCAAACGTGGGCGGCGCTGGCTACCGAGTGCGCCCTCTGTCGCTCGACGCCGGTGCCAATGGGATCGATAGCCTCGAATTAAGCTTGGCCATTCAATACCGGTCTTAAATGAGCTTCAAAGCCCGGCTGATAAACGCCATGCTAAGTGGATAAGCCCTGCACGTTCTGTGACGCCCAGCTTTAAATAAACTCGCTTGCGATGCGTGCGGACAGTCTCTGTAGATAGGCCTAGAGCGGCCGCAATATCTGTCTCTTTTCCGGGCCTGATCAACAGCTGGCAGAGGCTTGCCTCTGATGGGGTGAGATTAAAGGCCGCCTCAAACCCAAACGGCAAGCGCGGCTGGTCTGCCTCAATCCGTCGGCCGCGCCACAATCTTGCCTTTGCGTTCGGGGTCGCTCCCCAGAGCGCAAACGCGTTGGAATCATTGCTGACAAAGAGGATTCGGATGGGGGTTGGTGATCCCAGTCCAGTTTCAAGTGCGCGCTGGTTGGCAGGCGATGCCCCCATAATCTGCCCATCCTGCTCCAGAATGAACTCACCACCATCTATGAACGCCAAGCAGCTTTCGTCCGCAAATAAGATGTGGCCCGTATCGCTGGTTACAAACGCCATCTTTCCTTCAAGCGCACACAAAGCGCTGGCCTCGGCCAGGCCCACGGCGGCCAAAAGGGGGTCATTTGTTGGGTGCATACATGCTGATTTCAATGAATTGGACGGTAGTTACCAATCAGTAAGTACCATAAATGGAAGGCGCCCCGCAAGTAGATACTGTGCCCGGCCCGTCATTTGACAGGCTGATTATTGCACTTATAGTGTCAATATAGCGACTTGCCGTTAAGCCGTTGATGAGGTTGCCATGAAAGCCAAGCCACTTCTTGCTATTGTCGCGGGGCTCCTTGCCTGCGGGGCCGCAGTCGGGTTCTTGAACCGGGATAAGATTGCCCTTGCGGTGCTAGAGCGCGGTGCCGATCAAGCCCTTTCTAATCCAACCATCGAAGGGTTGAAGACTGGGCTACATGCAGGCTTTTGCGGGACTGGTTCGCCCATGCCAGACCGTGATCGCGCCGGTCCTTGCCTGGCCATTATCGCAGGCGGCAAGCTCTTTGTGTTTGATGCGGGAGAAGGATCGGCTGAAACTCTCAATCTGATGGGTTTGCCGACTGGCCAAGTTCAGGCCGTGTTTTTAACGCATTTCCACTCAGACCATATCGATGGTCTGGGCGGTTTGGGCTTACAACGCTGGGCGTCCAGCTCGGCCAAGTCGCCTTTGCCGCTCTATGGGCCCACCGGGGTCGAACAGATCGCGGCAGGCCTTAGCCAAGTCTATGCCCAAGACCGCGGTTACCGCGTCGCCCATCATGGCGCAGCGATTGTTCCACCCTCGGGCTTTGGATTCGACGCTAAGCCCTTTGCGGCTCCGGCTATTGGGTCAGAAGCTGTCGTCTATGATCAGGATGGGCTGAAAATCATTGCCTTTGGCGTAGATCACCGCCCAATCGAGCCAGCGCTTGGCTACCGGATTGAATATGGCGGGCAGAAGATTGTTATCAGCGGCGACACAAAGGCATGTGACTGTGTGACCAAGGCCGCGCAAGGTGCCAATCTGTTGGTGCATGAGGCCATAGCTCCGAACCTCACCCAAATCATGGGCAAAGCCGCCAAGGATTCAGGACAGGCGGGTGTCAGCCAAGTCTTCCACGATATTGAGAATTACCACGCAACCCCTAGCCAGATCGCCGATACTGCCAATACCGCCAAGGTCGGTGGTGTGGCCTTGACCCATATCGTGCCTGCTCTGCCGCTCAAGGCCTTGGAAGGGCCATTTTTGGGCGATGCCAAGCAGAAGTTTAAGGGGCCGTTCTGGATCATGCAGGATGGTGACTTGGTCTCGCTGGACAGTCAGGGCAAGCTTTCGAAGCGTCATGTCTTGCGCAATTGAGGTAGGTCGTGATGGTGACTGGAATTGTCTTGACCCTTCGCACATCCAATGACAATCATCGTGTCAAAACAACGAACTGGTTTGGGGGCGACAGTGGGCGAAACTAACAAACATCTGTTTGGCTGGATGCGCGTGGCTGGCGTCGCACTGTGTTCTTTGGCTCTCATTGCAGGTGCAGGGTCCGCAGCTGGGCAAGCAAGTCCCAAAGGTCCGGCGACCAAGCCCAAGCCCAATGTTGTTATCATCCTGTTTGATGACGCCGCCTTGATGGATCTGGGTGTTTATGGCGGCGAGGCCAAGACGCCGAACATTGATGCGCTTGCCCGTCGGGGCACACGCTTTAACCGCTATTCAACCTCGCCCCTCTGTTCGCCTTCCCGCGCGATGTTGCTGACGGGCCTGACCAATCATCAGGCCGGGGTGGCGACGATCAAAGAAGTGATTCCGAAAGAACATGTCGGCAAGCCCGGCTATGGTCTGCATTTGGAGCCCAATGCCGCCACCTTGCCAGAGCGTCTGCGCCTTGCTGGCTATCGAACGTTCATGAGTGGCAAGTGGCATTTAGGCGATGGGCCGGGGCAATTGCCCGGCTCTCGCGGCTTTGACCGATCGTTCGCCCTTGATGCTTCGGGTGCCGATAACTGGGATGATAAGCCTTATATGCCGTTTTATAACGAGGCACCTTGGTTTGAGGATGATAAGCCCACCTCCTATCCCAGTGGCCAGTTCTCTTCGACGGTGATCGTCAACAAGATGCTGGACTATCTGGTCGCGCGACCAAAAGACGATAAACCCTTTTTGGCTTATGTCGCTTTGCAAGCCGTCCACATCCCGGTGCAAGCGCCACGCGAATATACCCAAAAATATGCCGGTCGGTTTGATGGTGGTTGGGATCAATTGCGCCAAGATCGGTTTGAGCGCGCCAAGGCTTTGGGCCTTGTGTCAAAAGATGCCAAAGCACCCGCGATGCATCCAAGCATGCGTGCTTGGGACAGTTTGAGTGCGGACGAAAAGAGGATGCAGGCCAAGGCGATGGAAGTCTATGCCGGCATGATCGAGGCAACCGATGTGGAGATTGGCCGTCTGGTTGCGTATTTGGAGAAGACGGGCGAGCTTGAGAATACGATCTTTGTTATCACTTCGGACAATGGCCCAGAGCCCAGCAATCCCGGGGGCGAGCGCGGCTTTAATCTCTGGATGAAGACACACGGCTTTACGCGCGAATTGGCTAATCTGGGCGAACGCGGCAGCCACAACTGGATCGGACCGGAGTGGGCGAGTGCTTTGGCAACGCCTAGCTATTTGTTCAAATTCTATACTTCCAGCGGTGGCCTACATGTGCCGATGCTGATGGCTGGCCCCGGCATTGCCGCCGACAAGGCCGTCAATGCCGCAGCCTTTGTGCAAGATATAACACCGACCCTGATCGACCTTGTTGGCGGTGCACCCACTATCCCCGATGCTAAGCCGATTTCCGGGCGTAGCCTTGCACCCGTGCTGACAGGGCAAGCGGAAGCTGTTTATGGCCCGAATGACGCCGTTGGGGTGGAGGTTTCTGGCAATGCGGCCATCACCAAGGGCGATTACACGCTGGTGAAATATAACCCCCCTTATGGCGACAATCAGTGGCGGCTCTATCATGTCGTCAATGATCCGGGCCAAACAACGGACTTGTCGGCGCAATTGCCCGAAGTCCGCGCCGATCTTGAGCGCGCTTATGCGGCTTATGCAAAGGCCAATGGCGTTCTTGAATTGCCCAAGGGCTATAAGGTTCAACGTCAGGCAGCGCACAATAGCATTATGCGTCAGTTGAGCTTTTATGGCTGGCAGCTGGCGGGGCTAGGCCTCATTCTGGTCCTTACAATATTCGCCCTCATTCGTATCGCATTCGCCTATATCGCGCGTAAAAAGAAAGCTGCCTGATGTCTGATACCTCAGCCTCATCCCGTCTCCACGTCTTAGGGGCTGCAGGTTCGCCCTACACCCGTAAAGTCATCGCGGCCCTGCGCTATCGCCACATTCCCTATGCGCTGCATTGGGGCAGTCATCGCAGCCCGATGCCGGGCTTCCCCGAAGCCAAAGTAAAACTCCTACCCACCGTGTATTTCCCGCAGGCCGGTGGTGGCTATGAAGCGCAAGTCGACTCCACGCCCATTCTGGCAAGGCTTGAGCGGGAGTTTGCCGGTCGCGCCTTGGTGCCGAGCGATCCGGTTATCGCCTTTCTCGATCATCTGATCGAAGACTTTGCCGATGAATGGCTGACGAAGGCGATGTTCCATTATCGCTGGGCACGCGAGGCCGATATTGCCCATGCGGGTCCGCAATTGGTTTTCTGGCATGACACGACAACGTCTAATGCGGACGCCAAAGCCGCCTCTGACTTTATCTCCAAGCGCCAGATTGATCGCCTCTATGTCGTGGGTTCAAATGCCGTCACAGCGACGACAATCGAACAATCGTATGAGCGATTAGTCGATGTGCTGGAGGCCCTCATCCAGCCCGCAGGCTTCGTTTTGGGCGCAAGGCCCGGTACCGCTGACTTTGGTCTCTATGGTCAGCTGACGCAGCTAGGTGTGGTTGATCCAACCCCCGCTGCCTTGTGCGCCGAACGTGCCCCGCGCCTGCGCGCTTGGATCGACCGGATGGAAGACCTCTCAGGCCTTGAGCCTCAAGACACGGACTGGCTTGCCCGCGATCAGGCGCAAGCGCGTCTCGCGCCGCTTCTCGCCGAGATTGGCCGCGTTTATGTGCCATTCCTTCACGCCAATGCTAAAGCCGCTCAAGCTGGGGAGGCAAGCTTTGAGACCGTCATTGATGGACGAGTATGGACGCAACCAACCTTTGCCTATCAGGCGAAATGTCTAGTTTGGCTCAAAGACCATGCAAAGTCCTTGTCAGGCCCTGATGCTGCGGTTTGCCGCACAATCCTATCGGGCACAGGATGTGAGGCGCTGTTCGATGCTAACTGAGAATATGATTGGGGGAGATTGACGTCATGCTGAAGAAAATCCTGCTAGGTGGTTTGGTTGCCATCGTGGGCTTAGGCGCGCTGGCTTATGTGAAGCGCGTGGATCTGGTGCTGGCACTCGCCGCTTCCCAAAAGCGTACCGATATTCCCGACAATAAACCCATCGCTTGGATGCAGGGACCGGCCGCGGCGCAAGCCACTGAAGGCGACCGTCCGCCCAATATCATTTTCATTCTGGCTGATGACTTAGGTTATAATGACATCTCGACCTTTGGCGGCGGGCTCGGCAATGGCAAAATCAAAACCCCAAACATTGATGCGTTAGCGGCTTCAGGTGTCGCGTTCCGTCAGGCCTATTCAGGCACCGCAAGCTGTGCGCCGTCGCGCGCGATGATCATGACTGGGCGTTATCCAACACGCACAGGGTTTGAGTTCACCCCAACGCCAGATGGTATGGGCCGGATTGTAAAAATGGTATCCGACTCCATGCGTGGAGAAAGTGGTATGCCGCCCGCCATCTATCATGCCGACCGTGTGGCTGAGATGCCAAAGTACGACAAACAAGGTTTGCCAGGCTCAGAAGTCACAATCGCAGAAGTCTTGAAGACGCGTGGCTATCACACCGTTCATATTGGTAAGTGGCACACTGGACTTGGCCCTGAATTTGGAGCCAACGCCCAAGGCTTTGACGAAAGCCTGTTGATGGCAAGCGGCCTGCATCTACCCGAAGATGACCCAAATGCTGTCAACGCAAAGCTCGAATTTGACCCAATCGACAAATTCTTATGGGCGCGCATGGAATATGCGGCATCTTACAATGATGGGGAATGGTTCAAACCACGCGGCTATCTCGCCGATTATTGGACCGATGAAGCGATTGAAGTTATCAAGGCCAACAAAAATCGACCCTTCTTTATCAATCTTTCGCATTGGACCGTGCATACGCCCTTGCAAGCCACGAAAGCCGATTATGATGCGGTGGGGCCGATGAGCTCTGAGCGCGAGCGGGTCTATGCGGCAATGATCGTGTCGCTAGACCGAAGCATCGGGAGGATTGTCGCGACCTTGAAAGAACAAGGCATGGCCGACAACACCTTGATCGTGTTTTCAAGCGACAATGGTGGCCCGGGCTATATTGGTCTGCCAGAGATCAACAAGCCTTTCCGGGGCTGGAAACTCTCGCTGTTTGAGGGGGGCATTCGCGTGCCCATGTTCATGTCTTGGCCGGGCAAAATTCCTGCGGGCACACAAGTCCAAGCCCCGGTTGCTCACATTGATCTGATGCCAACATTGGCGGCAGCAGCTGGGGCGGCACTTCCTAAGGGCGTGGCGATTGATGGCGTCAACATTCTACCCCACGCCAAAGGTAAGGCCGGAAATGCGCGTCCGCATGAAACCATCTTCTGGCAGAGCGATGGCTACCGGGTTGTGCGTTATCTGGATTGGAAACTGCAGCTGATCGAAAAGCCCGGTGCTGTCTATCTCTACGATCTGGCCACCGACCCAACCGAGAAAACCAATCTAGCAGAGGCCCGACCTGACATGGTGGCCAAACTTCGGAAGTTGTTAGATGACCATAAGGCCGGTGGTCGCAAACCGCTTTACCCAGCCACACTGGAAGGTCCTATCGCCATTGACCGGGCTTTAGGGACCAAGGCTACTAAGGATGACGTCATCGCGTATTGGCCGAATTAGGTCCGATCTGCGTCGGGCGTAGTCGTAGCTGCCGGCGTTGATTGCGCGCTGACTTGAGACGGCGCTTCAGACTGAGGCACCGGATCAGGTTGGCCAGATCGCTGCTGCGCCGCTGTCACCAAGAATTGCATTGCCTCCCGATTGGCGAGGCCAGCGGCCACCGCAATAGCGGCGAGGAGCTTAGGGTCTAGGTTAGCCGCCGGGCCTTCTTCGCCGCCGACAACAGCCCCTGTGGTCATGAGGCCCAGCCAGGTTAAAAGGCCCACAGCCGCCCCTAAGAACGCACCGAGTAGTAGCGAATCCTTCACGCTGAGGAAGCCGACATCCTCTTCCAACGCGCTGTATTTGACCCAAGCAGACCGATAGGCACCGCCGACCGCCCCAGTCGTTAAGGACAAAAGGATGGTTAGGGCGAGGGCAGGTGCCGTCAATAGGGTTCGAAAGCAGTAGTCAACCAAGCCTTCAATCGGAAAAAAGAGATAGGTTGCGAGAAAGGTTTGAACCTTCAGCATGTCTTTGCCGGGACAATGAGGTTCGCAGCTGAAGCCGCGTGCGTCATCCTTTGTCAGAAAACTCAAAAGTAGCCGGGTGGCCTCCAGCGACGCAGGATTTCGCAGGGCGGGATCTGAATCACGCTGGGTCTTTAGCGCAGCGATTTGGTCAGAGAGCGTTTTTTGAAGCGCATTTAAGTCTTCAAGCCGCTTCTTCGCCCCTTCATGAAGGCTTACATAGGCAATAACGTTGGAATAGCTGCACTCCTTTGCTTGATCGGGCTTCAGAAGCGTGCCTGTTGGGAGGGTGCAATAATCCCGCAAATTCTTGATAAAGGCCTCGTCGCCCTTAACGGCAGAGGAGGCGAGTTGATACAAGGGGATCACCGTCAAAGGAGTCGATTTGGCTTGCGCCGATCCGGCGTTGTTTTGGCCTAGGTCTGATGAGCCGCACGCGGGGGTTGCGCCGGCATCTTTGCTGATCTCTCCATACACTTTGCTCAGGAATCTTTGCGTCAAGACACCAACGCGCTGATCAGCTGGTAATCCCTCATCTGCTTCAACCGCTTTGATATAGTGTGAATAATAGCATTGAAACAGGATCCGTCTGAATTGTACGCGCGCGGCATATTCGACTCTGCTCAATCGATCTAAATCTGCGACAGCTTGAACATATTTGGTGGTGATGCGCGCGCGCTCTTCATTGAGGGCTTTTTCCTGCTGTTCCAGCAGATTCAGATTTGCTGCAGCTGTATACATAGCTTGTCCGCCGTACGCGCTAGCCACATCCGCTTGCCGAAAGCTTCTCGCCATATCCGCGCAAACCAGAATGGATGTCGCGATCAACGTGATACCAACGAGGAAGACGGCTTGCAAAACTAGGTCGATATTCGAGGCGGCAGTCTTATTATTGGTAACGATTTCATCTGGCTGGGTCTCTAGTATCGTCACGATCAAATCCAATCTCGCCTAAAACTATTTCCTTGCAGGCTACCATAAATTATTAATCTGCAAAGTCTTATTTAAAAGTATTAGGTCGGGCTTTAGCAACTTTGTAAGCTAAAGCGAATGGCCAAATTGGACGCTGTCCGCTACCTTCGTAAGGTTCCAGCTTAGGACTTCAAATCATCATGCAGCCATTCTCAATCCACATCGCCCAAGAAAAACTGGATGCGGTCTATAAGCGCGTCGAGGCTTTCCACTGGCCAGACGTGCCAGCCGATGAAGGTGCTGAAGATTGGTCTCGCGGTGCCTCCACGCCATGGCTGAAGGGGCTTCAGGATTATTGGCTCAGCACTTATGACTGGCGGGCAGTCGAAGCTGACCTCAATCGTCTGCCACAGTTTCAGGTCACGATTGATGGCCAAGATCTCCACTTCCACCACATTGTGGGCGAGGCAGGGGGCAAGCGTCCTTTATTGCTTAGTCACGGGTGGCCGGGTTCGGTGTTTGAGTTTCACAAGGTTATTGGCCCACTTGCCTTCCCAACCCAGCATGGCGGCAAGGCCGAGGATGCGTTTGATCTGATCATACCCAGTCTGCCCGGGTATGGCTTTTCAGGGCGGCCTTCCCGCCCGATAGGCCCCCGCACTACGGCAGGCCTTTTTCGCAAATTGATGGTGGATGTTTTGGGCTATAAGTCCTTCATCGCCCAAGGCGGAGATTGGGGCTCGGTGGTCACCTCCTGGTTAGGTCTTGACCACGCCGATGTGGTTTCCGGTATTCACCTCAACATGCTGGGGTTACGTCCGGACATGTCGACGCTAACCACGCCAGAGCGGGGCGCTTGGGCGCAGAAGTCACAAGCCATGATGCAAATGGGCGGAGCCTATTTTCAACTTCAGACCACGCGCCCGCAATTACTGGCTATGGCTGTGACCGATTCCCCATTTGGACAGGCGGCTTGGATTGTTGAGAAGTTTCAGAATTGGAGCGACGCCTCTCGCGGCTCCCTTGATAGCATTTTTGGTAAGCAGGACCTTTTGACCAATGTCATGCATTACGTGCTGACGGACCGCTTTGCCACGTCGGTCTGGTTCTATCGCGGGGTCTTGGAGGAGGGCAGTGGCTATTTCCTACCACCGGGCCGACGCATTGAGGTGCCCACCGGCTTTGCCAATTTCCCGGGGGATAACATCTTTCCCAATCCACCCCGTGACTGGGTTGAGTTAGGCCATAATCTCCAACATTGGACAGACATGCCCTATGGCGGGCATTTCGCCGCTTGGGAAGCACCAGACCTATTCGTAGAGGATTTAGCTAGCTTTGGTCGTCGAATCGGTCGTTGAGGGCAGGTCCGCTAAGGAGCGCCCGATCCGATAGAAGCGGTCTGCCCGATGAGCTCTCAAGCCCTCCGCGTCAAGGGATTCTAGCTGGTAAAGCGCCTTCTCCATCGCATCCCCGACAGACTTCATGGCACTGGCGCGCGCGCGGTGCGCGCCGCCCAGAGGCTCTGGGATGATGCCGTCAATTACGCCAAAGCCCAAAAGGTCTTCAGCGGTAATCTTCATCGCCGTGGCCGCATCCTTGGCCCGATCGGCAGAGCGATAGAGGATGGATGCCGCTCCCTCGGGTGAGATCACTGAATAGACAGAGTTTTCGAGCATCAGCACGCTATTGGCTGCCGCAATCGCAACCGCCCCGCCGGAACCACCTTCACCAGTGATGACGGACACCATCGGCACACCCAAAGTCAAACAGCGTTCGGTCGCCCGTGCAATCGCTTCGGCTTGCCCGCGTGCTTCTGCATCTAGGCCAGGAAAAGCACCAGCGGTATCGACAAAAGTTAGGACGCTGAGGCCAAACTTCTCCGCCATATCCATAAGGCGCACAGCCTTTCGGTAGCCCTCAGGTCGAGCCATGCCGAAATTATGCTTGAGACGTTGCGGTGTTGTCCGACCCTTTTCATGGCCCAGCACAACAACACGGCGGCCTCGGAAACGGCCCATGCCGCCTAGAATAGCTGCATCTTCACCAAACTTGCGGTCCCCTGCGAGCTCGACATAGTCGGTGATCAATTCCTCGACATAATCTTTAAAGTGCGGACGATCAGGATGGCGTGCAACTTGGGTACGACGCCACGGGTCCAAATTTTGATACAGGTCTGCTAAGGCGCGATTGGCCTTTTGGCGGAGCTTTGAGACCTCAGTGCGTACGCTTGTCGCGCCGCTCTTTTCCGCAGTCGCGTTCAGCTCTTCGATCTTTTTTTCAAGATCGGCAATGGGCTTCTCGAAGTCGAGAAATGCAGGACGTTCAACCATAACAAACCGATTAAGCCTCTGCGTGCACTTCGGCAAGCCTGCGCGCCAGTAGGTTATTGGTTAAAATTGCCCCAATTTGGCCCTGAAGCCTCCTAACCACGGCCTTGTTGCACCCATTTATCGTGTGAAACGTTCACAGAAGCGTTTGGAGGCAAGCCACATGATCCAACTTTACCCGCACCCATCAACACCAACAGCCCGAATGAAGTCCGCTGCCAAGCGAGTCATTTCAGTCATTTCTCTCACGGCTTTGGTGGCAAGTTGCGGGACCAATCCCGCTGCCTATAACCAATATGCAGGCCCGGTCAGCCAGTCTGTCTCCACAGATGCGGTTGATTATGATTGTCCGGCTCCGCCCGAACGGGCAGAGCGTGGCTATCCAAGTCGCACCCGGATGGCCGTGGGAATGCCGGCTCAAGCTATAATGTCGCCGCCCCCACCGGCACCTGCCTTGGCCGATGCTACGGCTCAATCCTATGCTGCGCAAAGCAAAGTAGCTGCTACCCCGATGCAGAATGTTGTCGTCACGGGGACGCGTATCGCCCCGATGCCACAGCAGCAATCAACGGAGAAATATCCCCTCGCGGCGATTAACAGCGTCAAGCAAACGGCAGAGAACCCAGTCTCAACCTTCGCCATGGAAGTCGATACCGCCTCCTACGCCAATGCGCGTCGGTTCGTGAGTGAAGGCAGTCTGCCACCCGCGGACGCCGTACGCGTCGAAGAGTTTCTGAACTATTTTGATTATGGCTATGCCAAGTCACGAGATCGCAAGTTGCCCTTCTCTACCACGGTCGCGGTAGCGCCTTCGCCATGGGCTGAAGAAAAGCAGATCGTGCATGTCGGGCTTTCCGGTTACGACATCGCCCGTAGCGAGCGCCCACCTTTAAATCTCACGATGCTGATGGATGTTTCGGGGTCCATGTATGCAGAAGACCGTTTGCCTTTGGCCAAGCGGGCCTTGGCCCTTTTAGCCCCAAATCTCAATGGTCGAGACCGTGTTTCCATCGTGGTCTATGCAGGCGCAGCAGGGGTGGTTCTGAAGCCAACGCCCGGGAACCAGACCCGTGACATCGTTTGTGCGCTTGAAATCCTGCAAGCTGGTGGCTCAACCGCCGGCGGGGAAGGCATTCGCCTTGCCTATGAAACAGCTGCCAAGAATTACAATAAAGATGGGGTCAATCGGGTCATCCTGATGACGGATGGCGATTTCAATGTCGGCATTTCTGATCCGCGCGCTTTGCAAAGCTATGTGACCGACCAACGCAAGAAGGGCATCTATCTCTCTGTGTTTGGCTTTGGTCGCGGCAATTATAATGACACGATGATGCAAGCCTTGGCCCAGAACGGCAATGGTGTCGCCACCTATATCGACACCATCCAAGAGGCCCGCAAAGTGTTTGATACCCAGATTGGTGGCACGCTCTTCCCCATCGCCGACGATGTGAAAGCGCAAGTCGAGTTCAATCCAGCCCGTGTGAAAGAATGGCGCTTGATTGGTTATGAGACGCGCGCCCTCAACCGCGAGGACTTTAACAATGACGCCGTCGATGCGGGCGAGATCGGCGCGGGTCACCAAGTCACGGCGCTTTATGAAATCACGCCCGTGGGTGCCCAAGGCAGTGTTGATCCATTGCGCTATGGGGCCGCCACTCAAACCCCTGCAACAGGTAAGGCCAAAGAGCTCGGGCTATTGCGCTTGCGCTACAAAGTACCCGGTGAGGCCAATTCCCGCTTGATTGAGCGGCCAATTACCGACGCAGACCGCAGCGCCAGCTTTGACCGCGCGCCAGAGGCAACCCGCTTTGCCATCGCGGTGGCCGGCTATGCCCAACTCCTCCGCCAAGACCCTTGGATTGGCAAAGGCTTTGGTTTTGCTGATGTCACCCGCATCGCCAAGGGTGCCAAGGGCGAGGATCGATTTGGGTTCCGAGATGAGTTTGTCGACCTTGTCTCGCGCGCCGAAGGGTTGGACCGTTTGCCAATCCAAAGCCAAGACTAAGTTAGAATTGGGCGTGGTGGTTTCAGCGACCGCCACGCCTATCGGTCGTCACCCCAACAGCTTCAGGAACTTCACCAATTTGCGGGTGCGGTCTGAGAATAAGGTGGGGGTGAAATAGGCCCCTGCGGCGCGTTTGACGATTTCGCTGCGCGTTGGATAGGGCGAGATTAGGCTGGTGATCGCACTCACGCCTTTCTTGTTCGCCATGGCCAGACCAACCAGCTGGATGGCTTCGCCTGCCCCTTCCCCGACGATGGTGGCACCCAAGATTTTGCCACCCTTGCCAATGATGAGCTTGCAGAAGCCCTCGGTAGACCGCTCGGTCTGGGCGCGGTCATTATCCTCAAACTCGGCCTTGGTGACGGTGACGTCGCTGCCAAACTGATCGCGAGCTTGTGCTTCGGTCAGGCCGATTTTGGCGACTTCCGGGTCGCAATAGGCCACCGCAGGCATATAGGGGACAGCGGCTGTCGCCGGGGCCTTGAACACGGCATTGCGGATAAAGACGCTGGCGTGGAAGCCCGCTGCATGGGTCAATTGTTCTTTGCCCGCCACATCGCCAATCGCCCAGACGCGAGGATTAGACACACTGCGCAAGCGATCATCTGTCGCAACGCCCTTGCGGCTATAGGTGACATTAGCTTTATCCAGCCCAATGTTCTCAACCCGTGCTGCTCGGCCGACCGCGACCAACAAGCGCTCCGCTTTGAGCACCCGGCCATCTTCTAAGGTGACGGCTATCTCGGTGTGGTCACCCGATATACCGACAGCTTTGGCCCCTTCATACACGGTCACGCCATCGGCGGTCAGGCTAGCGCGCACAATCTCCACCGCCTCAGGCTCTTGCGGGCCCATGATGGTCATCGCCTCAACCACGGTTACTTGTGTGCCCAATCGGGCAAAGGCTTGGCCGAGTTCGACCCCGATCACGCCACCACCCAATACGATCAGGCTTTTGGGTTGAGTTTCTTGGGCAAAGACGGTCTCATTAGTAAGGAAGGGCGTCTCGCTAAGGCCCGGGATAGGCGGCACAAAGGCGCTGGCACCTGTGGCAATCACGAATTTTTGCGCTGTGACCTTTGCAGATGCGCTCTCAACCGTACGCGGGTCGATAAAAAAGGCATGTTCGCGAAAGACAGTGCAGCCCAAGCCTTCAAAGCGCTCTTGGCTGTCGATCGGTGCGATGGTCTCGATCACACCATCGATATGGCCGCGCAGTTTGTTCCAGTCGACCACCGCCTTGGTGTTTTCAATGCCAAAGCGGCTAGCATGTTGCATCGCATGGGCGGTCTTGGCCGCAGCAATCAGCGCCTTGGATGGAACGCAGCCGGTGTTGAGGCAATCGCCGCCCATTTCGCCTTCTTCATAAAGGACGACCGACAAGCCAAGCTGTGCCGCGCCTGCTGCAACCGACAAGCCTGCGGCACCTGCCCCGATGACGCAAATATCGACGTTGAGTTGCTGCTGGCTCATGCATGTTTCCGTTTCGATTGAACAAATTTCCAAGCGCTGGGCAGCAGCGCTAAGACTGCCAATCCCACCAGAGGTCCCATCACTTCGGGGTTATAAATGATCTTCAAGTCCGGCGTTTGGCCCTGGGAGATCAAATGCTCAATCCCATTGCCCAGCGAGGCATAAACGTAACAACCCGGCAGAATGCCAATGGCGGTTGCGAGAACAAAGGTGCGAAGCGGCACGCCCAAGAAGCCGGCTGCCAGATTAATGCCAAAGAAGGGGGCTATGGGCAAAAGTCGCAAGGTTAGAAGGTAGCCAAATGCATTCTTCTGAAAGCCCTTCTCCAACCGGTCAATAATGCCACCAGCCCGAGCGCGTAAGCCGCCGCCCAAGGCAGATTGGGTTGCCATAAACAGAAAGGTGGCCCCGATGGTTGCTGAGGTGGAAGCAATTGCCGTTGCGACAATTGGTCCGAAGATGGGCCCAAACATTGGACCAAACAAAAAGCCGCCGGCAATTGTGATCCAAATCGCGCCAGGCAAGGCAATCGTGGTGGCGAAGATATAAATGCCCATATAGCAAGCGATCACTAGAAGCGGCTTGGTCGTCACCAAATCACGCAGGACTTCGCTCTGCTTGGCCAAAACGTCAAACGACAGATATTTGTGCCAACCCATCGAGATCGCGAGGATCAGGCCCAAGGCGATGCCCACCAATGGGCCGAAACGTTTGAGGGCTTGCATGTTTAAGAACCTGTCGTCGCATTGATGGACCAATCATAATCATCGCCCACAATCCGGGCATTGGTCATTTGGGTCACAAGGGTGGGTGCCGCATAGCGGCGGAGATGGGTGAGAATGCCTGCCTCATTATTCCCAAAATCAACTTTGAACCATTGATAAATCGACGAAACACGCAGTTTTTGCGGGCCAACAACGCGAACTCCGCGCGGGGAATTGATGAAGGCGCGCGCCGCCGCATCAAGATCAGCCTCGAGCGTCTCTGTCCGCCAGCCGCGTCGACCTAAGTTTGGACAGCCGATTGACGCGCAATTGACTGCATAATGCACACGTGGGTCGCGCCATTGCTTGCGCAGAATATTGTGTTCGATGTCATCCAGCGAGAGTAGCTTGCCCTCAACTCGCACGAGGGGTTCTTTCCACGGGCCCATGGCCAACAGATTTGGCTTGATCTCGCGGATAGATTTTACCGGATAGCGCGCCAGCACGACTTGAACGGTGATGGCATTATAGAGATTAGCCCACGTGGCAAATTGAGTGGCCTTGGGTAGACTTGAGATCTTCAAGCCCGCAAGCCCAGCAACAACAGCATCCAGTGCGCGCATGTCCGCTGCACTTGCCTTCCAAGCCGCATAATCAACCCGGTTCAGGCCGGTGGAATCAGGGCGCACATAACGACCTAAAAGCTCATCCCACAAAGCTTGCGGTGTCTTGCCGGGGGCTGCGTCGAGGGCAGGCGGGGTAAGGGTCATCAGGGCCGCACTTCCAATTACCAAGCTTCTGCGCGAAATCATGGTCACTCCTAACCTATTCTTGACCCTGCATACGCTTTTTTCTGCAGGGCGGTTGCACAATGGCTGCAGGAGATGGCGCAGTGGACTTCACCTTAAGGGCAAAACCGCGTAGGTCAGACCTATGAAAGCTGCCGTCATCATCTACCCCGGATCGAATTGTGACCGCGATTGCAAAGTCGCTTTGGAGCGCAGCGTCGATGCGCAAGTATCTATGGTTTGGCATAAGGAAACCAGCCTACCAGAAGGCTTGGATCTGATTGTCCTGCCAGGTGGTTTTTCCTATGGCGATTATCTTCGTTGTGGCGCGATGGCCGCCCTCTCTCCAGTCACCCGCGCTGTGGTGGATGCAGCAAAGGCTGGCGTGCCTGTCCTAGGTATTTGCAACGGCTTCCAAGTTTTGTGTGAGACCGGGCTTCTGCCCGGTGCCTTGTTACGCAACGCCAGCCTGAAATATGTCTGCAAGCCTGTCGCGCTGGAAGTTACCAATGTCGCGACGCCTTTCACACGCGCTTTTGGCAACCGCACAGATGCTGTCATGACCGTCGGCAATGGAGAAGGAAACTACTTCGCCGAAGACAGCGTGCTCGACGAGCTGGAGCAAGAGAACCGCGTTGCCTTCCGTTACAAGGAAGAGGTCAATGGCTCTCTACGGCGCATCGCTGGCATCGTGGACCCAACCGGGCGCATCCTTGGCATGATGCCCCATCCAGACCGCGCTTTTGAAGCCGAACTGGGTAGCGCTGACGGGGCCTTGGTGTTCCAAAGCCTGTTGGAAGCAGCCTAGCCTGCCATTGGTAGCCGCAAAAATGACGGGCAGGGGTCGACTCTGCCGGTTTTGTCATTAAGTCACGGCCATGGATTCATTTGCTTATAAGATTGAAACACGTGGTGCTTGGGCAAAGGCCCAGAGCGCTGGCGTTTATACGGGCTCTGCCCTCGATGTGACCGATGGCTTCATCCATCTCTCTGCTCTGGATCAGGTGCGCGCGACGCTGACGATGTGGTTTAAAGACCAACCTGATTTGATCTTGGCCAAGATCGATTTGGCATCTTTGGGCGACACTGTAGTGTGGGAGGCATCGCGGGGCGGAGCGCTGTTTCCTCACATTTATGGCCCCATCCCAATGTCTGCCGTGCGAGAAGTAATCGACTTGGCCCTGTTAGCTGATGGTAGCCACGACCTGCCTCAGATTTTCCCATGAGTTTCCCATGATCGACCTTTATGCCAAGGCTACACAGGCGTTACGTGCCCTGCCTGCTGAGACAGCCCATCAAGCCACCATCGCTGGCCTGAAAGCGGGCTTTGGCCCTAAAGCCAAGCCAGACCGTCCCGAAGACGCCGTGCAGCTTGCAGGCCTTACCTTGCCCAACCGGATCGGGCTTGCGGCTGGCTTTGATAAGAATGCCGAAGTGCCTGATGCCATGCTAGCGGCAGGCTTTGGCTTTGTCGAATGCGGCACCGTCACGCCGCGCCCGCAGGCGGGTAATCCCAAGCCGCGCTTATTCCGCTTGGTCGAAGATCAAGCCGTCATCAATCGCATGGGGTTTAATAATGAAGGTCTCACTCCTTTTGTGAACCGCTTGCGCGCCCGTGCACACCGGCCCGGCATTGTTGGTGCGAACATCGGTGCCAATAAGGACAGCGACGACCGCATCGCCGATTATTGCGAAGGGCTGCGGCGGGTGTGGTTGCATGCCTCCTACATCACGATCAATATCTCCTCGCCCAACACACCGGGCCTGCGCGCGCTACAGACCCGTGCCGCGTTGGAAGATTTGTTGGGTCAGGTCATGGTTTTCGCAGAGGCGCAAACCCGCACTCATGGCCGCAGACCCGTGTTCCTGAAAGTCGCACCAGACTTGGACGAGGATGAAGTGCGCGCCATTGCCGAAACGGTGGTGGCGCAAAAGATTGACGCGCTGATTGTGTCCAACACCACGGTGGACCGCCCGGACCATCTGCAAGCTAAGCACAAGGGCGAACAAGGCGGCCTGTCTGGCCGACCCGTATTTGAGAAATCCACCCGCTTGTTGAAAGAGTTCAAGGGTGCACTTGGGAATGCCATGCCCTTGATCGGTGTTGGGGGCGTGGCGTCAGCCGAAGATGCGCAAGCCAAGTTCGAAGCAGGTGCCGATGCAATCCAGCTTTATACGGCGCTGGTCTTTGAAGGGCCGGGTCTTGTCCAGAAGATCAAGGACGGGTTGAGGGCAGGCTGAGCCCATGCGCCTCCTGCCGATCGTCCACCATCCCGATTACACGGCTGATACGCCAGACGGCCATCGCTTCCCCATGCAGAAGTTTGCGCGTCTGGCACAAATATTACGCGATGATGGGTTGGTGCCGCACGGCTTTGTGACGCCAGAGCGCATCGCGCGGGCAGATTTGATCCGCGCCCATACGCCCGCCTATGTCGATGCGGTATTGGGTCGGACCTTAGACCCAGCAGCCGTTCGACGCATTGGTTTTAGCCTAACAGAGCGCGTCGTCCTTCGCGCGCAACTGGCTACTGCGGGCACACTTTTGGCTGCCCGTCTGGCGCTGCAAGGGGGTCTTGCCTGCAACAGTGCAGGGGGTAGTCACCATGCCCGTGCCGATCAGGGGGCAGGCTTTTGTGTCTTCAATGATGTGGCAGTTGCCGCCTCAGTTCTGCTGGCAGAAGGCCTTGTGCAACAGATTTTGGTGGTGGATTTAGACGTGCATCACGGCGACGGCACGGCTCTCATCTTTCAGGGTGAACCCCATGTCTTCACCTTTTCCATGCATTGCGATGACAACTGGCCTCTGGAAAAGCCACCTTCAGATTTGGATGTCGCGCTGCCCAAAGGGACCGGGGATGCTGGCTATCTCACTGCCTTGGATGATTGTTTGCCTGCCTTATTGGATCAGGTTCGCCCGGATCTGGTCTTTTACATCGCTGGCGTTGATCCACATCAGGATGACCGTTTAGGCAAGCTCGCCTTGACCGATCAAGGTCTCATGGCACGAGAGCGCCGCGTGATCGAAGCGGTGCGTCGGCGGGCGATTCCTTTGGTGACAGTCCTGGGTGGCGGTTATGGCCAGGATGTGGACGCGGTCGCCCGGCGGCATAGTCTTGTGTTTCACGCGGCGGCGGATTTTTTGGTGGGGTGAATTAGCTCACTCCCCTCGCCCCCTTAGGGGGAGAGGGGTCGGGGGTGAGGGGGGGCCAGCGCAAGCGCGGGTTGCTTTGTGGGATGGGGGACTGTCAATCGTAATCAACTCTGTGAATGCGGGCCCTCACCCCCGACCCCTCTCCCAGAGGGAGAGGGATTGAGTGGTTGCTCAGAGGCTGTTCAACCGCGTCCACAATTTCGTGCACTTTGCTTAAGGCAAGGTTGTTGACCCTTAAGTAAGAATACCTGACTCTTTACCTTAAAGGAGAGATTCGGATGAGCTTATTCGATGAAGGCACAGTGATCATCGTCGGCGCAGGTGCTTCAGTACCGTTTGGCTTGCCGACTGGGATCGACATGTTCGATGAGATGGTGGATTTGCTTGAAAAGGAGATTAATCAAGCCAAGACGAGCGGTTGTCGAGATATGGCTGAAACGCCGTTTCTGGCTACGATTGCAACAGATTCCATGATCGCTGGTCCGTCCGGAGATGCACTGGTGGCGGCAAAGCAATTACTTCAAAAGCTTAAGTCGCAAACTAGCGACACAATCGACGACTTTATTGTCCAGAATGAGACTCACGCGCATCTCTGTAAAGCTCTGATTGCATGGACGCTAATTTGGTGTGTTCTGGATCCTGGAGGTGATAGTTCGCGGGCCATGGCGAACTGCTTCGGAAGGAAACTTTATCCTCGGAAGCTCAAGACGCAGCGCAGGGTGGGGACCCAAGCGAATGGCGAGAACACTGTCTCTCGTCGAAACTGGATACACCAATTGATCAACATTGCCCGCGAGCAACATCAAACCAAGCCGGAAGGGGCAAAAATCAAAATTATTAGCTTCAATTACGATACAATTCTTGAGCGTGTGCTAGATGCTCAATGGGACAACGTCGAGCGCCAGTATGGGCATTGGAACGAAAATTTCGAAATTCTGCATCCACACGGCGCAATCCCCTTCCCCGCAATTGGGCAAAGAGATGTTAATGTTAGTGCCTTCATTCAAGAAGGTGCCACCAAAATTTGTGTGGCACGCGAAACTGAAGTTCCCTCAGAAATCGATCACGATCGAAGGCGTGCAAGAGACATCATTGCAAAGTCAACGAATGTTTTTGCGATTGGTTTCGCGTTTGCGAGATCAAATTGCGAATTGCTGTGGATAAGGGATAAGTTCTTCTACGGCAAAACATACCATAGACCAACTTCTAGATTGATTAAGTTCATCAACTTCGATGGATCTTTTGGATTACGAGCGCGAGTTCAAAAATACTGCGACTTTTCTTTGGACGACCGCGACACGGAGTCTTTGGTGGAATTCAAACCAGAGAATGGCGAGAAAATACACATCGATCAGGCGCTCATGGCAGGCTTCCTCGGTGAAATGCCATCCTAACCGCGCGCTCCCCTCGCCCCCTTAGGGGGAGAGGGGTCGGGGGTGAGGGGGTGCCAGCGCAAGCGCGGGTTGCTTTGTGGGATGGGGGACTCTCAATCGTAATCAACTCTGTGAATGCGGGCCCTCACCCCAACCCCTCTCCCAGAGGGAGAGGGGCTGCTCAGTGGCCTAAAGTCTATTCAGCCGCGACTGCGCCATAGCCCATGACGGCTTTGACTTCTAGGAACTCTTCAAGACCGAAGTCGCCCCATTCGCGGCCATTGCCGGACTGCTTATAGCCACCAAATGGCGCGACCGTGTCAGTGCTGGCGCCGTTGATGTGGATCATGCCTGCGCGGATTTGCTTGGCAACAGAGCGTGCATGGTCGAGGTTTTCGGACTGGACATAGCCCGACAGGCCATAAACCGTGTCATTCGCCATCGCGACGGCGTCTGCTTCTGAATCGTAGGGGATCATCGTCAGCACGGGGCCAAAGATTTCTTCGCGTGCGATTGTGGTGTCATTGGTATCGCTGACAAACACAGTTGGGCGCACGAAATAGCCTTTATTGAAGCCTTCAGGGCGACCCATGCCACCAGCTACGAGCGTGGCTTCTTTCATACCGATTTCGATCAAGGATTGGACCTTCTCGAATTGGCGGCCATTGGCCAATGGGCCCATGGCAAAGCGCTTGTCGCCGGCAGGATCAGCAACCACAACCGATTCAGCCGTGGCTTTGGCAACAGCGGTTGCTTCGCCAAGTTTCGCGCGTGGCACGAACATGCGGGTTGGCGCGTTACAGGACTGGCCCGAATTGGTCATGACTTGCATGACGCCCGAAGAAACCGCCTTTTGAATGTCGGCATCTTCCAAAACGATGTTGGGTGACTTGCCGCCCAGTTCTTGTGCGATGCGCTTTACAGTTGGCGCTGCACTCTTGGCAATTTCGATACCTGCGCGGGTCGAACCGGTGAAGGACACGAAGTCGACTTCTTCATGGGTCGACAAGACGCTGCCAACACCTGGACCATCGCCATTGACGAGGTTGAACACGCCCTTAGGCACGCCTGCTTCATGAATGATGTCGGCCAAGATCATGGCGTCGAGTGGGGCGAGTTCGGATGGCTTCAACACCATGGTGCAGCCAGCAGCCAAAGCAGGGCCAACCTTGCAGCCGATTTGGTTCATGGGCCAGTTCCAAGGCGTGATCAGGCTGCACACACCAATCGCTTCATAGCGAATGCGGGTGTTGCCGCGCGAATGCTCCCAGGTGAATTCTTTCAGCGCATTCAAAGCACCCATCAATTGGCCGAGGCCAGCTGGGGCTTGGGCGGCTGTTGCCAGCCACATGGGCGCGCCCATTTCTTGGCTGATGGCATGGGCGATTTCAGGCAGCTTGGCCGAATAAAGAGCAATGATCTTTTCTAGCAGCGCAATGCGCTCATCATGGCTGGTTTCGGAGAAAGCAGGGAAGGCGGCGCGTGCGGCGAGGATGGCCTTTACCGCGTCTGCTTCACCACCCAAAGAGATGACGGCAATCGCTTCTTCCGTTGCCGGATTGATGACATGGTGATCGCGCGGCGTGACCGGATCAACCCAAGCGCCGTCGATGTAGAATTGTTTGCGTTCAATCATGGCAGTCTCCCTTTTGCGTCTCTCAACCCCGTTGATCGGAGCTTGTGCGTAGCGGCCCCTTCATACCAAGGTCCACGCGACATGGCGAGGGACCTACACATGAAATTTATAGCCTCGAACGCAAAAGGGGTGTGGGCAAGTTAGCCTAGCGGCGGCGCAATGATCCCATGAGCCCGCGCATCAATTCCCGCCCAATGGTGGAACTGGCTTGACGCACCATGGTTTTCATCGCGGTCTCGGCCAAACTCTGACGAGACCGGCCAGAGCGACCACGTGAGGTACCAAAAATCGCCTCCATGATCCCACCACCATCGCCTTGCTGTTCTTCCACTTGACGGGTGGACTTGGAGCGTGCGGGCTCAGGCTGTTCTAACTCGGCTTGTTGGGCTTCAAGTTCTGCCGCTTTGCGCTCCAAGATTTCAAATGCGCTGTCGCGGTCAACCACGGCATCGTAGCGCGGGCCGATAGGGCTTGCAGAAATGACGCGCGCGCGAGCCTCGGGTGAGCAGGGGCCAACTTGGCTCAGCGGTGGACGGATAAAGGTTCGTTCCACAATCGTCGGGATACCCTTCGCGTCGAGCGTGGAGACCAAAGCCTCGCCCACGCCCAAGGCCGTGATCATATCTTCAGTCTTAAAGCCTGGATTGGGCCGGAAGCTCTCGGCAGCAATGCGGACCGCTTTTGTCTCGCTTGGCGTATAGGCGCGTAGCGCGTGCTGAACCCGATTACCCAATTGCGCGAGGACGGTTTCTGGAATGTCTTGCGGGTTCTGGGTAACGAAATAGATACCCACCCCTTTAGAGCGGATCAGGCGCACCACTTGCTCAATGGTGTTCAGAAGCGCCTTTGGTGCGTCTCGGAACAATAAATGGGCTTCATCAAAGAAGAACACCATTTTCGGACGGTCCATATCGCCAACTTCTGGCAATTGCTCGAACAATTCCGACAGCATCCAAAGCAGGAAGGTCGAGTATAGCGTTGGGCTCTGGACCAGACGATCTGCCGCCAGAATATTGACGATACCTTTGCCGGATAGGTCAGTCCGCATGAAGTCACGCAGATCGAGCGCAGGCTCACCAAAGAAGCCATCGGCTCCAGCTTGATCCAATTGCATGATCTTACGCTGAAGCGCAGCAATCGATTGGGTTGTCACTAGGCCATATTTCTTCGACACGACGCGGTCGTTTTCGGCCATGAAATCGAGAATGGCCTTGAGGTCCTTCATGTCGAGCAGGAATAAGCCTTCTTCATCGGCCATTTTGAAGGCGACCGCTAACGCACCTTCTTGCGCATCGCTGACTTCCATCAAGCGAGCGAGCAGGGTAGGGCCCATTTCTGAGATCGTCGTGCGAATGGGATGACCCTTCTGACCGTAGAGATCCCAATACACGACCGGAGTGGACTCGCTCTTATAGTCGGTCAGACCGATTTGCTCGGCGCGCGTTTTGAATGGGGGCGAGGGTTCCCACGATTGGCTCATACCTGATAGGTCGCCTTTGATATCCGCGGCAAACACCGGCACACCCGCCCGTGAAAATCCTTCAGCGAGGACTTGCAGCGTTACGGTCTTGCCTGTGCCGGTCGCACCAGCGACCAAGCCGTGACGGTTGGCCCGCTTCAACAAAAGCTCAATAGAGGCAAGCGGCTCGCCGCCGGCACCGATCAGAATGGACTCACTCATGGGTTACACCAAATCCTTCTAAAGGCTCGAGAAAAAGGCTTCGCATCACCTTATTGCGGTCCGATTGGCTTGTTAAGGGCGAGGGCGGGAATTTAACCGGTCACCAAGGGTCCAATCAGGCCAACCGCGGCGGCAATGATCAGAACTCCAAGCAGATTCAACGCAAAACCAACGCGCAGCATCTCAGCCTGTTTTGGGGCTCCGGTTGCATAGGCGATGGCATTGGCCGCGGTTGCAATCGGCAGCATGAAGCCAAAGCTAGCGGCAAAGGTCGCAGACGCCCCGATCAAAAAGGCATCGCCCCCCGACCCTGCTACCATGGCTGTGAGTACGGGCAACATGGCCGTCAAAGTTGCGACGTTTGAGGCAAGCTCTGACAGAAACACTGTCGCGGCTACTAGGATCAAGACCACCAAAAGAATGGGCAAGGTGCCAATGCCTGCCATATGGTTGCCGATAAAGGTCGACAGGCCTGTCGCTTCCAAGGCTGCCGCCATCGATAGGCCACCGCCAAAAAGAATGGCGATGCCCCAGGGGATGCGCTCGGCTACCTCCCAGCCTAAAAGGGCCTTATTGGGTTCGGCCTTGTCGCCTGCTGGCACAACAAATAGCGCAACAGCACCCAAAATTGCGATCACCATATCAGTTAGGCCTTGTAGGCCAGGCAGTTTGCTCAACGGTTCGCGTAAGATCCAAGCTAGGGCGACCGTGAGGAAGATAACCAGCACGCGCGCTTCCTTCGGGCTCATCGGACCTAAAGCTCGCGCTTCGGCAGCGATGACTTCGCGCGCGGTATCATCACCCAAATGGGCGGGAAGGCGATAGGCGATCTTGGTCAGGATCAGCCAAGTCAAGGGCACCATCACCAAAATGATGGCGACACCAATCGCCATCCACTCCGGGAAGCTCAGGCCTACCCCATTGGCGTCCAGCCACTTGGCTCCGATCAAGTTAGTGGGCGATCCGATAGGGGTACCGATCCCGCCAATCGACGCGCAATAAGCCACACCCAAAACACAAGCCGCCATCAGTCTCCGTCGTTCCGGGCCTGCAGGTGCCGCTGCCGTGCAGACCGCCAAGGCAATCGGCGTCATCATCAAAGCGGTGGCGGTATTGGAAATCCACATCGACAACAAAGTAGTTGCGATCATAAACCCACCAACAATGGCAGCTGGGCTTGAACCGACAGCGGATAAGACATGGATGGCGATGCGGCGGTGTAGGCCGGATTGTTCAATGGCAGCAGCAATCATAAAGCCGCCGATGAACAAAAAGATGATTGGGTCTGCATAAGGGGCCGCGGCATCAACCGGCTTTAAGACGCCAAGCAAAGGCAAGACGCCCAGCGGCAGAAGGGCAGTTGCGGCAACGGGGATTGCCTCACTCACCCACCAGATGATCATCAAAGCCAAAAGGCAAAGGGCTTTCCAAGCCTTGGGATCGAGGCCCTCAGGGGCACCAACCCAAAGCATGATCGCCGCGACCACAAGCCCCAAGACAAAGCCGATCTTCTGGCCAACACCAGATGTGCCATGACCTTCTTCAAAATCTGTCTCATGGGCCGGTTGCGGCATTGGGTTTCCTCAAATGTGTTAAGCGTGATGACTGATACTCAGGGTTTTGAGGCCTCGACAAGTACGGGCGGTCTTGGCAGAGGTGAGCCATGACATACAAAGATTTTATCGCCCGTGGCCAGTTGGCAGCCTCTGTTTCCTTATCAACTCTTTTGCTCGATCTGGCGCGTCACAAACGCTTGAACTTTCAGTGCGCCGGTTTGCATTTCGATTTTTCCCGCGCCCTTCTCAGCCAAACGGATTTAGACGCCCTCATCCTCCATGCCCAAGAAATTGGAGTCGAACAAGCACGATCCGATCTTTTTGCCGGCAAAGCAATCAACGTGACCGAGGATCGCGCTGTTATGCATATGGCCCTCCGTCAGCCTGACCGGGACTTTATGGCCAAGGGTGAAGCGGTCAGCGCGGCCGTGCGCGCAGGCCGGGCTTCGGCAACGGCCTTTGCTAACGCCGTTCGCGATGGGTCGATTGCGGCCTCTGATGGTCGCCCGTTTAAGTCGATCGTCCATATCGGGATTGGCGGATCAGATCTTGGACCACGACTTGTTTATGAAGCTTTGGCCCCAACAGCGGGCAGTGAGATCATTTTGCGCTTTGCCGCCAATATTGAACCCGGAGAATTAGCCGCGGCGCTCGTTGGCCTCGATCCGCGCGAGACCTTGATCCTGTGCGTGTCGAAGACATTCACGACGCTGGAGACTTTGGAAAATCTGAAGGCGGCCCGCGCTTGGCTGCAGGCTGCCATCGGTCCAGATGATAGCGCCCATCTGGTTGCGATCAGTGCAGCGCCTGAAAAAACCAAGGCAGCGGGCTTTAAGCCTGACCGCGTCTTTGACTTTAAAGAATGGGTGGGCGGACGTTTCTCTCTTTGGTCGGCCGTCGGCCTTTCGTGTGAAATCGCCTTGGGCCCAGAAGTGGTGGCCGAGATGCATGCCGGGGCCGCCGCGATGGACAATTTGTTTGAGGCCTTGCCACTAGCAGACAACCCCGTCGTTATCGCCAGTCTGATAGGCTGGTGGAATCGCACCTGCCTAAATTTCAAAAGCCGTGCCGTCATTCCCTATGCCAAGCGCTTGCGCCTGTTGCCGCAATTCCTGCAGCAATTGGAGATGGAGTCGAATGGCAAGTCGGTCAATCTAGATGGAGAGGGTGTTGAAACGTCCGGTCCAGTTGTCTGGGGTGCAGAAGGCACAAACGCCCAACATGCCTTCTTCCAGCATCTGCACCAGAGCCCCGATGTCACCCCGGTAGAGTTTATCGCCATCGCGCAGGATGACGAAGATGCGCCAGTTCGCACCCGCATGACCTTAGCCAATGTCTTAGCCCAAGCTGAGGCCCTCACCCATGGCAAAAGCTTGGCTTCGGTAATCGAAACGATGCAAGCCGCTGGCGCGAGCGCGGAGCAAATTGCCATTATCGCCCCACACCGGGTTTTCAAAGGCAATCGCCCGTCCAGCTTTGTGTTGATGGATCGTCTGAGCCCCGCTAATTTCGGGGCCTATCTGGCCTTCTGTGAGCACCGCACCTTTGTTGAAGGCAAGCTATGGGGCGTCAATTCCTTTGATCAATGGGGCGTGGAACTGGGCAAAGTGATTGCCAGCGAGATCGACCTTGATCTGCAAAATGGCCCAAGCGACCGCCGTGACCCTGCCAGTGTAGCGATGATTGAGCGGATCCGTGCACTTCGGGTTTAGCCGAACATGACTTTCGCGGCCGCAGCTTTTACCGGCAATGTCTCAATCCCCGTATCCTTAAGGGTTGTAATCACATCCTCAAGATTTTGCGGCGTGCAACCATAGTCTGATGGGTCTGGCCCGACATCGTGGGTGAAAAAGATGATCCATGCGTTGCGCTCTTTGGCTTCGGCCACGAGATCGCGGACTTGGCCGATATCATGCTGGCGGCGCTCTATCCCAATGGCGCGCAACTCAGCGAAATCTATTCGACCTGTGTTCAGCCCCCGATAAACGCCCCGGCAGGTAAAGAATTGGCGCGCATAATAGGCTTTGGCTGCCAAACTCACCGCGCCATAGGGATAGGCAAAGCTGGTCATCATCACGTCACCCAGCGTTTCGCGCACAAATTTCGCATTGGCTTGCCGATCTCGATCGCGCGCGGTGTCCGATAGCTTGGTGACAAAGGGGTGGGCAAAGGTGTGACAGGCTATCTCATGGCCCGCTTGATGTAGGGCCAAAAGGTCATGGGCTTCATGCTGGGCACGGTCTTCAAAGGTTTCACCTGTATGGCCACCACACACGTAGAAGGTACCTTGGATCTCAGCGCGTTCTAGAATAGGCGCGCCGACGCGAGCAGCCGAAAACGGAATGTCGTCAAAGCTAATCGAGGCGACTGCTTGGGTCAGGCGCGACTGGATTGGGTTTAAGGGGATGGCGCGGGTTATGGCCCCTTCGATGCGCGTCAGAAGTCTGGATGCCATAGCTACACAACCTCCGTGTTGAGTGCAGGGATCGGTTCATCCGTAGATTGTTGCACGCGCACAATGTCACTACCTTCAAAGCCAGCGGGTAGGCTACGCCGCAATAGGCCCTGGCTGTCATCGGTCGAGTCCAGTGTGAACCCTAAGCCCAAAAATAAGTCCAAGGCGGGGCTGTTTCGGGCCGCCTTTTTGTACGAAATGGACAGCCCTTGTGCCCCAGCAGCTTCACAACGTGATGCCAGCCAAGCGAAGAAAGCCGCTTCAACACGTTTGCGCTGCACTCGGCAGCTCATAAAGAAGTCTTGGATATGTCCGGTCTGCGGGGTGCCATAGGCAAATCCGATCAGGCCGTAATCGCCAAAGCGATCGGCACAGCGCAGGGTCCAAGCCTCAGCACCATTTGCGCTTGCCAGCATGGCCGCGACATCGTCGAGACTATAGCGGGTCGCCGCAATATTGAGTTGGTTGGTGCGCTGCGACAATTCATGGACCCGCTCAGCATCCTCTGTCGTTAAGCGGGCCACGTTCAAAACGAGATCACAACCGCGCAGGAATTGGTCCATGTCGCCAGCAGCAGATTCGGCCGCCAGAGTGCGCGCGGCCTCCACTGCATATAGGGCGCGCCGGCCTCGGCTTTCCGGCGTCACAGGTACGTCAAATTGTGGTCGCTCCAGCAAGGTAAGCGCTTCGCTATCAGCAAGCACCGTCACAGACGGATGGGCTTCACTAACTTCGCCGCGTTCAAACGGCTGATCGTCGATGAAGACAAAAGCGTCCAGCCCTAGATTGAGTGTCTGGGCTATCCGAGCCAAGGCCGCGCTCTTTGGGCCCCAACTGATCTGCGGGGCGAGCATGAAGCCGAGGAGCCCATGATGGGAGAGTGCCGCCATTGCCTCGTCATGATTATTTTTACTGGCGACCGATTGCAGAATGCCACGCGTATCTAGTGCTTCGATCATCTCACGGATGCCGGGCTTTACCATCACGCCCTCTGGCCCGTCTTCGAGCAAGATGCCGTCCCAGATCGTATGGTCGAGGTCCCAGACCACGACTTTTGCTTTGGCAGCGGGCATGTTTAGCGCGGATGGAAGTGTCGCCGCCTGTGTCCAAGTCACGAAGTCACACAGGCCGAAAATGACCTCAAGGCCCTTTGCCTCCCCAACTGGTTCAATCTGGACCAGATAATCTTGGGCAAGGTCAATGGTGCGCGCAATTTCTGCAATGGGGATGGAGATCCGGGTCCAGTCTGAGTTCAATGAAAACTGACTTTGGAATAGGGCAGGATTGGTTTTGTCGATAGGGACCAAGGTGAATGTAAAGGAGATCGACTTGGCAGAAAGTGCTGCCCCTTCAATCAGGAATGCATCAAATTCGCCATCAATGCCTTGACCCTTGGCAACGTGGTCTGCAGTGCGTTGACGCGCTTCCCGACGTGCCAAAAAGGCTAGGCCTAAACCTAAGGCTGGCTGAGCGGCATGTTCTTCGGCGACGGCTTCTTGTTTGGTCAGTGAACGAACGGGGCCTCGCCCCTCCAACTTACCCCAGCGGCGAAAGGCGATCCGGGTCAGCGGCAAAGGGCAAGCCATCCCACTGTCGATGGTTTCAATTCCCCTCGTAAAGCGGCGGCAATGGCCATCCGGGCGTGGGGTGTAGAAGCTACAGGCGGTATAGCAGGCGGGGGCAGCGCATTCAGAACAATGTTCGCCCCAAACGATCATGCTACGGTTTTGGATCAGATCGTAGGTGGCGGCGCGCGCATCGGCCATGGCAACAGGCAGCACCATCTGGGCCTGCGCATTTTCCAACGCCACCGTCTCTTTCATCGCTAAACCCCTTTGCTGGTTGTCTAGCATCTTGGCCTTAAAAAACCATTTTTCGCGTCGGTTCTGCACTGTCTGCAACAGGGCATGCATTTCGACTTCACTTGTGCTAGAGAAGACTTCAAGTTTCTGAAAGGCCAACACCCTGTCGTCCGAACTAAGTGATACTCAAAACCCTGATCTGAAAGACATCATCCTCGCATCATTGGATGACGACCAAGCAGAAGATGTGCTGTGCATTGATTTAACAGGCAAAAGTTCCATCGCAGATGCGATTATCGTCGCCTCTGGCCGCTCGCAGCGCCATGTCGCCGCGATTGCAGACCATATTGTACGCAAGCTAAAAGATGCTGGCGTTGGTAAGGCGCGGGTTGAAGGTTTGCCCAATGCTGACTGGGTCTTGATTGATGCTGGCGACATTGTTGCCCATATCTTCCGGCCAGAAGTGCGCGCCTTTTATGCGATTGAACGCATCTGGACCGGGGAAACCCGTCACGCGGCAGGTGCTGCTTGAATGTGACTTTGGCTGCCATCGGGCGGCTTAAGGCGCAAGAACCTGAACAAGCCATGACCCTGGACTGGCTAGGCCGTGCTGACGCCATGGGAAAGCCATTGGGCATCAAATCGGTCCGCTTAGCGGAAATTGACCCGCGTCTGCGGGAACCCGACCGCGACAAAGAGGCTGCTGCCCTTTTGGCTGCGATTGAGGCGGGAAGTTTTATCATCGCACTCGATGAGCGCGGCGAAGCACCCGGTTCGGTTGGTTTTGCCAACCGATTGGCAAGCCTGCGCGATCAAGGCCAAAGGCACATTGTGCTGGCCATTGGCGGACCGGATGGACATGGCCAAGCCTTGACCCAAGCTGCCTCGATGAAGCTGGCCTTTGGCTCTTGGACCTGGCCGCACAAGCTTGTCCGCGCGATGGCGGCGGAGCAGATTTATCGCGCCGTCTCCATCCTTGCTGGCACGCCCTATCACCGGGTTTAGAGCGGCGAGGCCGGTCTGTAACAGCGAGATGACCGCACCGCCAAATCTGGTTATCTCTGGGACTATGCGCAGATTTCGAGCGATCCTTCTGTTGTGTGTGACGCTGGGCGCAGCCATGCCGGTCTACGGCCAAAGCTCTGCCGAACAGGAAATCAAGCGCCTTGAAGCCGAACGCCAGCGACGCGAGGAGCGCGTTGGCGCGCTTGTTGATGATGCCAATCGTGTTGCGGGTGACGCTGAAGCACTTCGCAAAAAGCTTGTTGCCGCTGCCGAAGATCGGGATCGGCTCGAGCGTGAAGTGGAGCGCTCTGAAGTCCGCCTGATCCAGATGCGCGCGCAAGAGCGCCAATTGAACGCCAAACTTGCCACCAATCGCGATGCCTTGGAAGATGTCGTTATTGCCTTGATTGCCATGGAACGCGACCGACCACCTGCCTTGGCTGTCCGGCCCAAAAATGCGGCTGAGGCGGCTCGCGTCGCAATCATGATGGGAGAAATTGCGCCCTTGCTCGACAGTCGCGCAAAGCAAGCTGCTGCCGACATTGCTAGCCTGCAGGGCCTGCGCGAGTCGATTTTGATGCAAAACACCAATTATCGGGACAGCAACACCCGTCTGATGATCGCGCGGCAAACGATTGGTTCTTTGATTCAGGAAAGACGCATGGTGCAGGCCCGTATCATGCGCGATGCCGATACCGAACGAGCGCGCATTGCTGAGATTGTGCGGCGTGCCAATGATTTGCGCGATTTGGTGGTCCGGTTAGGTGGCTCTGTCCCAGGGCTTGATCTCCAGCAACCCCAAGACGGATCTGACTTCGCGCGCGGCTTTGACCGTGCCATGGGCACAGTGGCCTATCCGGCCTATGGCCAAGTCATAACTCGTTTTGGGGCAGCTCTGGAAAATGGGGGGCGATCTGAAGGGATCACCATTCGAACCCGGCGATCGGCACAGGTTGTTTCTCCCTACGATGGTGAGGTCGAGTTTGCTGGTCCTTTCCGCTCCTTTGGTCGGGTGATCATTTTAAATGTCGGCAATGGCTACCACATTGTTTTGGCAGGTATGGCGACGATTTATGCTGAGGCTGGTCAGGAAGTTTTGGCAGGCGAGCCGATTGGTGAGATGGCCACAGACGCCCGCATTATGCCCGATCTTTATATGGAAGTGCGCAAGCAAAGCACGCCGCAAAACCCCAATCTATGGCTAAAGCGGCCCAACGGTACCTAAGCCCACGCGACAATCGCAGTCTGACTGTAGATTAAATCACCGCAATTGACTGCGGTAGGTGGTGCTTAACCACTTTGCTTGGATTATATAGAGGGTGCAAGTTTCCTGATGTACTTATGGCCTTAGCCACTCGGAGTAGCCGCTTATGACAGATTCCCAAAAGACACAGCGCTGGTGGATTGCGCCAGTCTTGGCCGGGACGTTGGGACTGGGTGCCGCTTTGGGTGCAACGGCGGTGGCGTGGTCAGCCGGTGGCCGCCCAGACTCCGCAGCACCAGCGGCTAAGGGTGAGGATACGCTGCGCCAATTGGAGATTTTTGCTGATGTAATGGCGCGCGTCCGCACCGATTATGTCGTGCCAACTAAGGACGACAAATTGGTGGCAGCAGCCATTGATGGCATGCTGCAATCGCTAGACCCACATTCAAGCTTCCTTGATGCCGAAGCTTTCAACAATATGCAGGTGTCGACCAAGGGCGAATACGGTGGCATTGGTATTGAAGTGACCAGTGAAGCCGGCGCTGTCAAAGTAATTTCGCCTATGGACGATAGCCCAGCGGTGCGGGCTGGCATTAAGGCTGGCGACAAACTGATTGCTGTCGACGGCGCTTCGATCTTGGGCCTGCCCTTGGATGAAGCCGTCAAGAAGATGCGCGGCCCGGTTGGAACATCAATCGACATCACCGTAGCACGCGAAGGCCAAGAGCCTTTTGTCGCCAAGGTCATGCGCGAGACCATTGTGTTGAAGCCTGTGACCAGCAAAATTCAAGGTGATTACGGCTATATCCGTATCTCCACCTTTGTGAATGAACGCACCTCCGAAGGGCTCAACAAAGCGATTGATGATGTTCAGCGTCAATTGGGTGGCCGCCTGAAGGGCATTGTTCTTGATTTACGTAACAATGGCGGTGGCTTGTTGGACCAAGCTATTGAAGTGACGGATATCTTCATGGATCGTGGCGAGGTTGTCTCTACCCGTGGCCGCCGCGCCGACGATATTCAGCGCTATTATGGCACGCCAGGTGAGCGTTTGGCCGGGGTGCCGATGGTGGTCTTGATCAATGAAGGCTCAGCCTCGGCGTCGGAGATTGTTGCTGGCGCGCTGCAAGATCGCGGCCGTGCCACGATTGTCGGCATGGCTTCGTTCGGCAAGGGCTCTGTCCAGACAGTCATCCCATTACGCAATGGTCGTGATGGTGCCCTGCGCTTGACGACGTCGAAATATTACACACCTGCCGGTCGCTCGATCCAAGGTGCAGGGATTGAACCCGATATTGAGATCGGCGCCGTGCGCATCACGGAAGAGCAGTTGAATGAGCGTAAAGCGCTCTTCCAAGGTGAGGAAGATTTGCCGCACGCCCTCGACAATGAAAGCGGCGTGAAGCGCAAGCCTCCGCACATGCCGGCGGAAATGCCGCCGGTCGGCTGGAAGGAAACTGAAGATTACCAGCTGAAGCGTGCCTATGAATTGCTGGCCGCGGGTCTTCCAAAGCGCGCGCCTAATGTCACCACGCGTCGGGCTGAGAACAAACCAGCCGAGGGCACAAGATCGTCTGTGTCTGGGGCCCCTGTTACGCCAAACTAATGGTGGCACGGGTCGCTCAATTAAGCCTGCCATCGGGTCGCAATGTTGAAGCGTGCTTTACTGGCCGTCGTGGGTCCAAGCGCCTGACTATGCGCGTCGACCCGATCAAGCGGCGTGTCGTGGTCAGTGGCCCTTTGCGCGTTTCGCAGAAGCAAGCCTTGGGCTTTGTGCAGGAGAATGCAGCTTGGATTGAAGAGCGTCTCGACGCTTTGCCTGCGCCCGCACCTTTTGTGGAAGGGGGTGAGATCCTGTTTCGTGGTCGCCCAACGCTTTTGGTGCGCGTGCCCGGTCGCGGTGCTCCCATTTTTCAAGATGGGGTTGAGCCTCGTTTGGTGATTGCCGCAACTCCATTCCGCTTTAGTGCGCGTGTCGCGGCAGCTCTGAAAGCTTTTGCACAATCTGATGCTGTCAATTACGCCCAGAGTTTCGCGCCCCGCCTTGGCAAAGAGCCAAGCTCAATTGCCCTTCGCGATACGCGCTCTCGATGGGGGTCATGCACCTCGCGCGGGGACATCATGCTGTCGTGGCGCTTGATTGGCGCTCCGCCGAAAGTGCTCGAATATGTTGTCGCCCATGAGATGGCGCATTTGCAGGAACTCAACCACTCCCCAGCCTTCTGGGCCCATGTGGCGCATTTGATGCCTGACTGGAAACCAGCGCGCGCGTGGCTGAAAAGCCAAGGCGGCCAACTTCAGGCGCTTGGTAGCTAGCCAAATTCAGCTGCGGCGGAGAGCACTCGGTAGGGCGGACGGCCAAGGGCGGCAAAACCAATCGCCACACCCGCCAGCGCGAAGACCGTAACCGCGCCGCCGACGATGGAACCAACCAGCCCGATATTCAGCAGCCAATCGGCCTCCAGCACCTGGGTCACAATCGCATAAGCGGCCCCAAGGCCAAGACCTGCGCCAATCAGCGCCGCAATCAGACCTGCACAAGCCTGTTCAATCGCCATCGCCCCGACAATGCGCGCACGACTGGCCCCGAGGCTTTTCAAAATCGCGGCTTCATAAAGCCGTCTGCGGCTACCCGCTGCCAACGCCCCCGCGACAGCAGCAGCGCCTGCAGCCAAGGCGACGGCAGCAATGGCCTGAATGGCGATGGCGAGGCTTTCGAACAAATCACCGGCTGCAGCTAAGGCATCACGTACCCGCACAATTCCAACGGCTGGAAAGTCTTTTGCCAAAGCTTTGGTCATTTCCACCTCTTCAGCGGGCGTCAGACGGGCGATGGCGAAGTGGCGGAATTGTGCGCCTTCAAACGCACCGGGGGCGAAGACGACGGCAAAGTTCGCGCCAAAGCCGCCCCAATCCACTTTCCGAAGGTTTTCAACTTTGGCCTCAATCTCCCGGCCAGACACCAGAATGCCCAGCGTGTCGCCGACCTTGGCTCCAATACCTTCGGCGGCTTCGGCTTCGAGGCTGATTTTCGCCTCAAAGGGGTCGTTCCAATCCTCCGGCCACCATGTGCCTGCGGTTAGCTTTGCGCCGTCCGGCTGTTTAGCCTGCCAAGTCGAGCCGATCTCTTGTTCGACAAACCAACGCTCAGACGGCTTGACCTTCTCCACATCGATCTCTTGCCCATTGAGCGAGATGACCCGGATCGTCATTACGGGCGTGCGGGCATAATCTTCCGGTTTGAGGCGAGGGACCGTCGCCTTGACTAAAGCATCAAATTCTAAGGCCTTGAGATCAGGGATTTCAGTATAGGCCACACTTGGGGCTTTGGCTGGGGCTGTATCGCGTACTTGTGCCACCAAATTCGATTGGATTTGTCCAAGTGCCACTAAGAGCGCGAGGCCTAAGCCTAGGGCAGGCGCTGCAGCGGGTGCAAGTGAACCCGGCCCACCAAGTGCCGCAAGCCCCAATCCCCAAGCGCCACCGGGGCGCGGCGCACGATGGGCGATGACTTGGGCGGCTTTGCCCAGTCCGTAGAACGCCAACCAGCCAAGCCCAGCCCCAATGGCCAACAAAATCGCCATCACGGGATATGGGCTCGTCAGCGCAAAGAGACCGGCCAGCGCTACGAGGCCGACCATAGCTGCAATGCGCTCTGCCAAGGGCGTGGCACTATCGCCACCACCACCGCGCAGTAGATGGGAAGGCGGGGTTGCGCGCGCGGCACCTAAGGGTGGCGCGGCGAAAGCAAAGGCACACAAAAGCCCAATCCCTGCGGCAGAGGCGAGGGGCTTTGGAAACAAGGTCAGTTCGATCGGGATAGGCAGGGCACTGCCGTAAGCCCAAGAGGTCAAGAAGGGGGCAGACCCTCCAATCACAACACCTAGAAGCGCACCCAAAAGCGCTAAGCACAAGATTTGTAGGCCGTAGGCTAAACGCACGTCGCCACCGGAGGCCCCCATTGCTTTTAAAATGGCAATGGAGCCGCGCCGCGTTTGCAAATGTCCGCGCACGGCTCCCGCGACACCTAGGCCCCCTGCCAGAAGGGCGGCAAAGCCCACACACGATAAGAAGAGCTCCACTCGGTCCAGTGCGCGATCAAAGCCTTCAGCCGAGCGGGCCTTGTCCCGCAGGGACGCCTTGTCGTTTGGAAACGCCTCGTCAAAGGCCGCTTTGGTGGCCGCTGCCGAACCTGCATCCTTCAATTTCACCCGGAGCGCTGAGGAGAAGAGGGCACCCGGTTGGGCCAGATTGAGGGGCTTTAGTGCCGCCGTCGACACCATCAGGCGTGGCGAAAAGGCAAAGCCACGACCCAGTGCATCCGGCTCTTTCAAAAGAACGGCGCGGATTTGTACCTTGCCATAGGGCAAAGCGATTTCATCGCCTACTTTTAGCTTGAATGCGTCGAGCAAGGCCTGCTCAGCCACCGCTCCCCAAACGCCATCCTTCACGGCCAACAGGTCTTGCAAGGGCTGTTGCGGGGCTAGGGTGACACTACCTTCAAGCGGATGAACTTCATCCACCGCGCGCAATTGGATCAGGCGACGAATGTCGCCGGACGTGCCCATCGTATTGCTGTCGATGGCAAGGGAAGTGGCCCCGCGCTGCTTGAAAAAGGCCAGTTGTTCTGGGCTTGGGGTGCGCTGGCGCAAATTCAGGACAAAGTCGCCCCCCAAGATTCGCCTCTGTTCTGCGTCAAGGCCTGACCGAAAGGCCTGCGCCATGCTGCCTGCTGCGGCAATGGCGGCGACGCCAATCGCGAGGCAAACCAGAAACAGACGAAAGCCCTTAATGCCGCTGCGCAGCTCTGCCACGGCAATGTTGAACGCATAGGACCAGCGCGTCACGAAGCGACCTTCCCATCTTCTAGACGAACTATCCGGTCGCAGGCAGCAGCAAGGCTAGCTTCATGGGTGACCAGCACCAAAGCCGCCCCTTGGCTGCGGGCAGCATCAAACAGCAAGTCGCGTACCGATTGCCCGGCCGCTTGGTCCAGATTGCCAGTTGGCTCGTCAGCAAAGATCAATTTGGGCTGGATCACCGTGGCGCGCGCCACCGCGACGCGTTGCTGTTCGCCGCCGGAAAGCTGGCTTGGATAATGTTTGAGCCGGTGGCTCAGGCCTACTTTTTCAAGCGCGGCCGCAGCGGCCTCGCGCGCGGCCGTACCGGTCGAAATATCGGCGGTTTCAAGTGCAGTGGCGACATTTTCTAACGCCGTCATGTTCGGCAGCAAATGAAAGGCTTGAAACACAATCCCAATCCGCCCGCGCCGAACCGCGGCCAATTGATCTTCATTGAGGCCTACAAGTTCGGTTCCCAACAGCTTCACAGAGCCGCCACTGGCGGGTTCCAGCCCGGTGGAGACCGCCAGAAGGCTGGACTTGCCAGAGCCTGATCGGCCCGTGATCGCCACAATTTCACCAGCCCTAATCTCGCCGTCGATCCTTTTGAGGATATGGACCGGGCCATCCGCCCCGGGGAGGGATAAGGTTACGTTTGCAAGCGAGAGGACAATATCATTCTGGGTCATAGACTGCACATAATCTTGAAAGGGGCTGTCGCAATGGGTGCGAAGGCTTAAATAAGCGTCATGCTGCACTTGCCCCTTATTTTCTCCACCCGTCGAGCCTTTGTGACCGGTAGCGCTGCATTGGTGCTGGCCGGGCAAGAGGCTGCTGCCCAAACAGGCAAAGCGGCGCGGCCAAAACCTTTTACGATTGTGGCCTTTGGCGATTCTTTGACGGCAGGCCTTGGCGTGAAGCGCAGTGAAGCTTTCCCGGCCCGGCTGGAAGCCCGCTTGAAGGCAGCTGGCTATGATCTGCGTATCGCCAATGCAGGCCTTTCGGGTGACACCACCGCAGGGGCCTTGGCGCGGTTTGACTTTGCTGTGCCTAGAGGGACCGATGCTGTGCTGCTCGCCATTGGGGCCAATGACATGTTGCAAGGGCGCAGCCCGGAAGATGCCAAGGCGAACATTGATACCATGATCACGCGCGCGAAGGCCCGTGGCTTAAAGGTCGCATTATTAGGCATGCGCGCGCCCAGCAATTGGGGTGCGGATTATCGGGCGCGCTTTGACGCCATCTACCCAAGCCTTGCTCGTAAACATAAGATCGCGCTGGACCCTTTTGTGCTAGAAGGGGTAGCCTTGAACCCCGCTCTGAACCAAGCTGATGGGATCCATCCAAACCCTGTGGGTGCCGACCGGATTGCCACCCGCCTCGTGCCCTTTGTGGCAAAATCATTTGGTCTAAAGCCCAAGCGCCCCTAAACCCTGCTCGCCGTCTAAAGGAACTCACCCCGTGATCATGAAACCGCTCGGCCGCACTGGCCTGTCTGTCCCGCTGATTTGCCTCGGCACCATGACTTATGGCGAGCAGAATACCGAAGCCGAAGGCCATGCCCAAATGGACTATGCCTTTGAGCGCGGCATTAATTTCTTTGACACGGCAGAGCTTTACGCCATTCCCCCGCGTCCTGAAACAACTGGCGCGACCGAGCGCATCATTGGCACCTGGATGAAGGCACGCGGCACGCGGGATAAGATTTTCCTGGCGTCCAAAGTGGCTGGCCGCTCGCCGATGAATTGGTTTCGCGACTCAGGCGAAGGCTCTCGCGTCAATAAGGCCAATATTGATGAGGCGATTGAAAAGAGCCTCAAGCGCCTGCAGACCGATTATCTCGACCTCTATCAAATCCATTGGCCCGACCGCCGCGTCAATATGTTCGGCGGCTGGGGCTATCGCGATTACAAGGACGATTACACCGCCTTTGAAGATGTGTTGGCCGCACTGGACCCTTGGGTCCAGAAGGGCGCGATCCGTCATATTGGTGTGTCGAACGAGACCGCTTGGGGCGTGATGCGTTTTGTCGAAGAGGCAGAGCGCGATGGCCTGCCGCGCATTGCGACGATCCAGAACGCCTATAATCTCGTCAATCGTACGTTTGAAACCGGCCTTGCCGAAGTCTCGATGCGTGAAAATGTCGGCCTTCTGGCTTATTCGCCATTGGCGCAAGGCTATTTGACGGGCAAATATCTTGGTGGCGCGCGTCCACCCGGTGCTCGTACGACTTTGTTCGAGCGTGGTCAGCGCTATCAAGGTCCGGGGGCAGAGCCTGCGATTAAGTCCTATATGGAGTTGGCTGCGGCCCATGACCTGACTCCAGTACAATTGGCTCTGAAATTCTGCGCCACGCGGGAATTCATGACGTCAGTCATTATCGGGGCCACAACGATGGACCAGTTGAGCCATGCGATTGACGCGTTTGACAAGCCTTGGACGCCAGAGCTTGAAGCCGCCGTCGAGACCCTGCACTCGACCATCCCCAATCCTTGCCCCTAAGTTCAGCCAAGTCGATGCTGCGCCTCTTTGTTGCCTTGCCTTTGCCCGACCCGATTGCGGAAGCCGTGCAGAAAACCCAAAGCGGGCTGGAGCGGGCGTCGTGGAGCAAGCGAGACAATTTGCACATCACCTTGCGCTTCGTGGGGGAGGTGGATGAGGCACAAGCGACCGACCTGGATTTGGCTTTGGCCGATATCCGCGTCGCACCGTTTGAGTTGGCACTGCAGGGTTCGGGCTTTTTCGGCAATTCAAAGCCGCATGCGGCTTGGATGGGCGTCGCCCCTAATGAGGCGCTGAACCATTTGCAAAGGGCGTGCGAACGGGCCTGTCGGCAAGTTGGCCTAAACCCCGATACCCGTGCCTATACCCCCCACGTGACCACCTGCTATCTCCAAGATGGCCATAGTCTGGAGGCGGTTATTGCCTATCAAACCCGCCACAATTTGTTCAAGGCAGGACCGTGGACGGCCGATCGCTTTTACCTTTACGCCAGCCACATCACAAAAAAGGGCTCAAACCTCTATGGGATTGAGGCGGAATATCCGTTGATCGGCTAAAGCGGGCCGCGTAAAGCATAGTCTGCGCTAAAGAAAAGCCCCAATTTGCCACGGCACAAATTCTTCGTCACCAAGGCCCAAGGCTTCTGACCTCGTTGGCTTGCCAGAGGCGGTTTCGATCAGCGCCTCAAAGATGCGAGCACCTGCCGCCTCAATGCTTTCGCCCGATAGGATAGGCGAACAATCAATATCCATATCCTCGTCCATATGGTGGGCAAGGGCTTGGTTAGAGGCGAGTTTCAAGCAGGGGCTGGGTTTAGAGCCGAATACACTGCCCCGTCCGGTCGTAAAGGCAATGAGGTTTGCCCCCGCCGCAATCTGGCCCGTCGCGCTGCAGGGGTCGTAGCCCGGGCTATCCATAAAAACAAAGCCTTTTTCGGTGATGTTTTGCCCGTAGCGATAGACGCCATTCAAGGGTGTGGAGCCGCTTTTGGCCACCGCGCCCAGTGACTTTTCCAAAATCGTGGTGAGGCCGCCGGCCTTATTGCCGGGGGAGGGGTTATTATCGAGGCTTGCCCCATGCTTGCCGACATAATCTTCCCACCAAGCCAATCGATCTTTGAGGGATTGGGCAACTTCCGCATTTTTGGCGCGTTGGAGCAGCAAATATTCCGCGCCATAGATTTCAGGGGTTTCAGACAGGATGGCAGTACCACCATGGGCAACCAAAAGATCGCTCGCAGCGCCCAACGCAGGGTTCGCTGTCACGCCAGACCAACCGTCTGATCCGCCGCATTGCAGGCCAAGCGTCAAAGCGCTGACGGGTGCGGTCGCGCGGCGCGCTTGATTGGCTTCCTGCACCAACTCTTGCACCAGCCCACGCCCATGCTCAATCGCCCGCGCCGTGCCGCCAACGTCTTGGATGGTGAAGGTTTGTAGCCGGTCAGAGCGTGTAAGCCCCATTTCCTGGACCAAGCGATCTAGTTGATTGACCTCACATCCCAGCCCGATGATGACGACCGAGTGGAAATTGGCGTGGCGGGCATAGCCTGCCAAAGTACGCTGCAAATTATCAACCCCATCGCCCGTGCTGGCCGTACCGCATCCAGTTGTGTGCGTGAAGGCTGCGACGCCATCAACATGAGCAAATTCTGCCATGCGATCTTCATGGAAATGCGCCGCAATACGTTTCGCAACCGTCGCCGAGCAATTCACCGAGGTCAGAACACCGATGTAGTTGCGCGTCCCAATCTGGCCATCGGCGCGGTGATAGCCTTCAAAGGTGCGTGGGGACAGAACAGTCGGCACGGGCCGCAAATCACTGCCGATGGTTGCTTCTTGGCTGCTCGCAACAAAGCCGAGATTATGGCTGTGAACATGGGCACCTGCCTCAATCGTCTGCGAGGCTTGGCCAATGATTGCACCATATTTGACGACGGCAGCCCCTGCCTCAATCCGTCGCAACGCGATTTTGTGGCCAGCTGCAATAGGCTCGAGTGCGCGGAGGTCGCCGATTCCTAGCGCGTCGCCTGCCGCTAGGGCCGTCAAAGCAATGCCGACATCATCGGCCTCGGTTAGGCGCAGAACCTTCATAGGGTAGCCTCTTTCAGGACGAGGGCTTCGACAGATGCGCGTGCCCCTTGTTGTAGGAGTGCATCTAAAGCCCCGCCGACTGCCGCTACAAATCCGGGCTCATTGGATAAAGTTGGGCCAAACACGGCCTTCAACGAACATAGACTTGCAGCCTTCTCAAACCCGTTCTGGCCCTTTTGGTACAAGGCACGCGTTTCAGCCGCCAAGGGGTCCTGCACCTCATAAGGCTGGCCCTTCTCATCGACACCCGCTTGCCAGCGCATCCAACCTGCAACCCCGAGCGCGAGGCAGGCAAAGTCTTGGCCGTGCGACATCCGCGTCTCAATCGTAGCCAGCAAGCGCTGTGGCAATTTTTGAGAGCCATCCATGGCGATCTGATAAGTCTTGTGCATCAAAGCCGCATTCTTGAAGCGGCGCTTTAGGTCGAAGCGATAGCTTGCCAGATTGAGACCTGGCGGCGCTTTGAGCGTGCTTTGCGCTTCATCTTGCAGGCGGTCCACAAAGCGCTCAAAGGCGGGATTGCTCATTGCTTGATCGATTGTTTGATAGCCTGCTAAACCGCCTAGATAAGCAAGCGCCGAGTGTGCGCCATTCAAGAGGCGCAGCTTCGCCATTTCCCATGGCGCGACGTCCTTTGTGAACTGGGCACCGGCCAATTCCCATTGGGGCCTTTCGCCGGCAAAATGATCCTCAATCACCCATTGAGAAAAGGGCTCTGTCTTGACAAGACCCAAGTCCTGCACACCAAATTTGGCTTCAAATTGCGTGAGATCGTCTGGCGTGGTGGCCGGCACAATGCGGTCGACCATGCTGGCCGGGAAAGCGCCATGCCGCTCAATCCAATCAGCAAGCTTAGGGTCTTGCGCCCTGGCGAAGTCCAGCACTGCTTGTTTCAACCTTCCGCCATTGTCAGGCAGATTATCGCAGGACAAGGCGGTGAAAGGGCTAAGGCCGCGTGCGCGACGGGCTGCCAAGGCTGCGACCAACAGACCGGGTGCGGTGGCTGGCGCATCTGGCCGCTCGAGATCTGCGATAATGGCCGGGTCCTGCATTTGCAATGCCCCCGTGGCCGGGTCGAGGTGATAGCCCTTTTCAGTAATAGTCAGCGTCACGACATGGACGTCTTTGTCGGCCATGGCCTCGATCAAGGCACCGGGATTTTGTGGCGCGACAAGGATTTTTCCGATCGCGCCTATGACCCTAGCTTGGCTGTCTGCGCCATCTCGCACCAAACAGCTATAGAGCCCATCTTGGGGATTAAGTTGGTCGGCCACCTGCGGGCTGCGTAAGCTCGCGCCCACAATTCCCCAGCGCAAATCCCCTGCTGCGAGACACGCTTCACTATAGATGGCCTGATGGGCGCGATGGAATGCGCCAACGCCCAAATGCACCTGTCCAATGCCAACGGCACGGCGATCATAGGGGGGCGCTTTGAGATCCTTTGGAAGATGGGTGTCCGAAAGCCGCATCAAATCACAACCGATAGGCTTCTTTAGCCAACCGATAGGCAAGGTCATAGGCGATTTCAGCCGCTTCATCGGCTTCTAATCTATGATCACACACCAATTGCGCGAGCCACGCACAATCCATGCGGCGGGCGACATCGTGTCGGGCGGGAATGGACAGAAAGGCCCGCGTATCATCGTTAAAGCCGACCGTGTTGTAAAAGCCTGCGGTCTCGGTCGTCATTTCGCGGAACCGCCGCATGCCTTCTGGGCTGTCGTGGAACCACCAAGCAGGCCCAAGCTTCAACGCGGGATAGTGCCCCGCCAGTGGAGCCAATTCGCGGGCATAGGTGCTCTCATCCAAAGTAAAGACAATGACTGACAGGCGCGGATCATTGCCATAGCGGTCGAGAAGCGGCTTCAAGTCTCGGACATAATCGGTGCGGGTTGGAATGTCGCTGCCCTTATCGCGGCCAAATCGGGTAAAGACACCCGCATTATGGTTGCGGTAGCTGCCCGGATGGATTTGCATCACAAGGCCATCCTCAACGCTCATCCCCGCCATCTCGACCAACATATGGGCGCGGAATGTTTCAGCGTCTTCTGGGGAAGGAGGGCCGCTTGTGACCCGCGCGAATAGGGCTTCTGCGTCTGAAGCGCTCAGCAAAGCGGTCTTGGCGGTAGGATGACCATGATCGGTTGAGGTCGCACCATGGGCTTTAAAATAGGCCCGACGATCGCGCAGCGCGGCCAGATAGCCTTGATAGGTCAGGGCATCTTGGCCTGTGATCTCTGACAAGTTGCGCAGATTATCGACAAAGCCCTCATAGTCCGGATCGAGTACCGGATCGGGACGGAAGGCTGTAATTACACGACCTTTCCAGCCAGAGCTGGCGATGGTTTGGTGGTGTTCTAACAGATCGAGCGGGCTTTCGGTGGTGGCGATAACTTCGATGTTGAAGCGCTCAAACAAAGCACGCGGCAGGAATTCATCTTGGGCGAGTTTCTCGGCAATCACGTCGTAATAATGGTCCGCCGAATCAGGGCCGAGCCGCACCTTCAGGCCAAAGACTTCCGAATAAACCCAGTCATGCCAGAGGCGCGACGGGGTACCCCGAAAACGCCAATAATTCTCGGCAAACAAGTGCCAGATCTTGCGCGGGTCCGTCTCGGTCCAGCCGCCATCGGCGCGTGGAACGCCCAAACGCTCCATCGGGATGCCCTGACTATAGAGCATGCGGAACACATAATGATCGGGCGTAATCAACAGCTCAGCTGGATTGGCAAAGGGTGCATTGGTCGCAAACCAAGACGGATCTGTATGGCCATGCGGGCTGATGATCGGCAGGTCCTTGACCGTCTCATAAAGCGTGCGCGCCATCTGGCGTTGGGCAGGATCGGATGAGAACAGACGGTCAGGATGCAGGCTTAAGGCGGTCGTAGACGGGCGGGGCATAAAGGTCATGGTCAGGTTGCAAGTCCGCGATAAGTGAAATGGTGGAAAGTGGCGGCACCCGTGCCGCTCACGTAAAGGGCGGGCTTGAGGCTTAAGAAGTCACCATCGGTATTATGGTGATAGCCCGAAACTTCCATTTGGACTTGGAACTTCGTCCAAGCTTTGCCGTCGAGACTATGGTGGATCGTCACGATATGGTGGTCGTTGCGAAGGCGCAGGTGGAGGGTTTGGGCAAGCCCTATTGGTGCCCGTGACCGACGCTGGCGACCATAACGGTGCATGATGAGGCCCCGCTCGTCAAAGCCAAGACCCGCATAAAGCCGCTTGGAATAGAAAAGGAGCAAGCCAGCTTCCGCCCCCGGTTCCAAGGTGATCTTGGTCTCTACCTCATAAGCCAGATCGGCAGCGATGATGCCCAAAGGTGAGGCATTGGTTGGGCTGCCACCTTTTGCAGTCAAGCGCAGGCCTTTTGACCCAATCTGAAAACGACGGGCTTCATCGCGGGCAGGTTCATAAAAGGACCAGCGCGTGCCCAAATGATTGCCCGAAAAGTCATCTGACAGTGACTTGCCATGCGGGCTGATGGGACTCTTCACAGGCTTTGGCAGAGGCCGCGAGAGGTCCCCGCCTGCAGCCAATGGCCAGCCGTCTTTGCTCCAACGGACTGGGTCTAACAGCATCTGCCGACCCAAAGTCCAAAAGCCATTTTCATAGCCGTGATAAGCCATCCACCACGAGCCGTCTGGGACTTGAATCAAGGTGGCATGGCCGCGTGACCACCATTTTTCTTCTGCAGACCAGGTGCGAACAGTTGGGTTGTAAGGGCAATCTTCCCAAGGGCCGCCTAAATCCTTGGCACGGGCTACGATGACCATATGCCCTGTTGGCGGACCAGCGGTGCCACCAACGGCGGTAATCATGTACCAATAGTCACCGCGCTTGGTTATTTTGGGTCCCTCTGGCGAAAAGCTCTCCACGGTCCAATCGTCTGGATAGCGCCACGGGTCATAGATGTGTTCGACCGGGCCTGCGGTTGCGAGGCCATCGGCGGATAGAAGAACACGGTCGCCGCCACTTAAGAACAACCAGCGTTGACCGTTGGTATCGGCAACATGGTCGGGATCGATATGAGCGGGCAGTTTCAGATCAATCGGCTCGCTCCACGGCCCGTCAATGCGATCAGCATGGATGACATAGATGGAGCGATACTCAGCGGTGCGCGCCGGGATATAGAGATAAAAGCGGCCTTCATGTTGGGCGAGCGCTGGTGCCCAGACCGAGCCAATGTAGGTATTGAGCGCTGCGGTGACCGGTGCCCAATTCACCAAATCTGTCGACTGCCAGATGACAAGCCCCGGATAGGCTTCGAAACTGGAGAAAGTGAGGTAGAAGGTATCACCGACGCGGATCAGAGCGGGGTCTGGATGGTCGCCAGGAAAGACGGGGTTTAGAAAGCGGCCATTGCCCAAGTCGGCACGTCTTTGGCCATCAAAGCCGGTCGCCCATTTTTGTTTGCGCCAAGCGGCACTATGGGGCGAGAGAAGGCCTTCATTTCGCGGCGCAGCAAAAAGACCTGACGGGGTCACGGCTGAACTGGCAATCAGCCCAAACGTGCCCCCGATCAGGTCCCTGCGGTCCATGTGATTTAGAACTTCATCCGTGCGCCAAAGTAGAATTGGCGGCCCGAATTGGAGACATCGAACAACAAGTCGTTGGCAACATTGCCTTGCGCCGTGTTGTAAGTGATGCGGCTGTCTTGCGCCTCATCGGTCAAATTGGTGCCTTCCAGCACGAAGGTGATCTTGTCATTCAGCTTGTAGGAGACTTGCATATCCAACGAGCTAACGCCTTCCTTGCCCCACAAATCGGCTGATGATCCGGGCAAGAGTTGCGAGATATAACCGTCACGATAGGAGTAAGACACCCGACCCGACAATGCTTTGCCTTCATAATAAAGGGTGGCGTTATAGGACGTTGGCGACATACCGATCAGATTGTAAGCGGCATAGGTGGTGGCGGTTGCCGTCGAGGAGATCACATAATTGATCGTCGATTCCACTTGCGTGTAGTTCAAGATCATGCCGGTGTTCGACAAGAAGCTTGGCAAGAAGTTGAACGGCTGGTTGATCGAGACTTCAAAGCCTTGCAGTTCGCCGCCTTGGGTATTGATGGGCTGGGTCACCGTATAAGGCGTCGCTGCGCTTTGGCCCGTGCCATCAAGCAACGAGACATCATAGCCGGTTTCGCCAAACGGAACCGTGCGCACCAAGGATTGGATCCAAGATTCCAAATCCTTCTTGAATAGGCTGACCGTAAAGAGGGTGTCCTTGGTTGGATACCATTCAAGGCTCATGTCATAGGTATTGGCGCGGATCGGGTCGAGATAAGGGTTGCCGATCGACAAGGTGTTGCTGGTGGTGTTGATCGAACCAGCGGGCGAGAGGCTTGCCAAGGTTGGCCGCGACATGGCTTTCGCTGCAGCGAAGCGAACCAAGACATTTTCTATCGGCTCAATCGTCAAATTGAACGCAGGCAGATAGTCATCATAAGAACGCTTCAGCGTGATCTTTTCCAAGATTGCCCCGCGCGAGAAGAAGCCGTCCACCGTTTGTGAGGTGCCGACATAGCGCACGCCAATATTGCCGCGGACTGGCATGGACGCCAGTTCGGTTTGGAAGTCGGACTGCACGTAAAGCGCAGTATCCTCTTCTTGAGCCGAACGGTTGTTGGCGCGGGCGTTGTTGTTGAGTTTATTGACCGTGAATTGGCCCCATTCGTTGGTGCAGTTACAGTTATAATTGAACTTAGCCCGGATCTTATCTAGGTCAGGAACGATATAGGTCAGACCCGCAACGTTAACGGTGCGGGAATAATTGGCCAGATTGCCGTTGAGCTCTGTCACAATGCCAGAGCCAGGTGCGGCGGCTTCGTTCGCGGTTAGCTCAGACGTGGTGAAGCGGCGCCATTCTTGGGTCTCAAACGAGAAGGCTTTGAACGAGCCGCCAAACTTGAACGTTACATTGTCGTTCCACTCATATTTGAAGTTCATCGCGCCGGTATTGTAGTTGTTTTCAACCGTTTGTGGGCGCAGGCGGATCAAGGACGCGTCGCCATTGGCATTGGTTGCGACAGTGGGGGAAGATGCAGCAGCATATTGCCAATAGCAGGCCTGGGCGATGTTACAGCCAGTCGCACTACGGCCAAAGTCGATGATCGGCTTGGTCATGTCCGTTAGGTCATATTTATAGCCTTGGACATTGTAAGATTCGAACGTGAACGTGGTCTGCTCTGGGTTGTCGAGATAAGAACGCGAGCTACCGATCAAGAGCTTGCCCGAGAATTTGTCATTGAACTGCTGATCAATGCTGAAGTTGACTTGGTTGAAGGTGGTCTTCAATTCGTCAAAACGCATTTCCGTGCGGATATCCACGTCGTTGAAGGCCGCCTTGGTGATCACTTTGCGGCCGTCGATCGTGTAATCATAAATGTCGCTCTGCGGCACCCCAGCAGTGTTGCGAGAGAAAGAGATCGGCTCGAGGTTATACTCGATCCGGTCCGCGCTGAACACCGAATGCAAGATGTCCAAGCTGAAAGTTGTGTCTTCGGTTGGGCGATATTGGACCGAACCCGTAATACCCAAACGCTCTGCGTCTGTGACGAATTGCGAGGTGCGCAAGAAGCGCGGATAAATGGCTTGGGTTACTGCTAAAGCTTCGCCGGTCAAAGTCGGGTTTGTCGCGCTGACTTCGGTGGTGCTGCACACGCGGGTGGTCGCCGTGGTGCAAGGCGTGATCGGCAGGAAGGTCCGGCCGCCATCGGTTGAATAGGATTGCAAGCGGCCGGCGTTTGCTGCCGAATAGGCATTCTGCCAACGGCCCGAGTTCGGACCTTCTTCAAAGTTTTGCTTGGTCGAATAGGCGACCGAGAACAAGGCCCCTAATTTGCCATCGGCCCAGCGGTTCGACACCATGAAGGTGCCGCGCTTGCCGACATCTTCAGACAGGTCATTATAGCCCGCTTGCAGCGAGCCGGCCATCGTGAAGCCCTTGTAGTCAAACGGACGCGCGGTGCGCAAATCCACTGTTGCGCCCAACGAGCCTTCTTCAATCTCAGCCGAGGTCGACTTACGCACTGTCAGCGAGTTGAACAATTCCGACGCAAAGACGTTGAAGTCAAAGCCACGGCCGCGGTTCGCGCCGCCGTCCTTATCTTTGCCGCCGGTGGTTGAGATAGCTTCAAGGCCATTGAGACGTACGCGGGTGAAATCGGGACCCAAGCCCCGTACGGTGATGGTCTTGCCTTCGCCGCCTTCGCGGTCGATGGCGACGCCAGGGATGCGCTGCAGGGATTCGGCTAAGTTATTGTCTGGGAATTTACCGATGTCTTCAGCCTTGATCGAGTCGACGATGTCGATTTCCGCGCGCTTGGTCGCGATGGCTGAACGCAGCGACTCGCGGAATGAGCCCCGCACAATGACGACTTCCACTTCCTTCTCGGTTTCAGTGGCGCTGGCCGTTGCGGATTGCGCATGAACAAGACCTGCTTGGAGGCTTGCCGCAGCAACACCCATCATCAAAACGGCGGTAAGACGTATCTTCCGTGACATTGTTAACTCCCCTCGAGGCGTTGCCCCTAAATCGTCTTTCAGGGTCCACTGTATCAGCGTACAGGGACCCATCTGACAGTCTTTTGCTACCGGTAGCATTTTCGAAAATGTCACCGGTGTCAATCCTTATATGACGATGGGATGAAACTTGATTGCAGTGTAGGGGGCAGCTCAATGTAGATGGGCCTTGCTTGCGGGGCTGCGAGAGGCAAGGCTAAAAGGAAAAGAGGCATGCAGAGGTTCTTGTGAAATACGAAGGCGACCCTGAAGACGCATTGGCATCGTCCAACCCGCAAGCTGTGGGTGGGGAAGCCGTCCTGCGCGGTAAGGCGACCATTAACGATGTGGCGCGCTTAGCAAAGGTTTCCAAGAAGACCGTCTCGCGCGTCATCAATGAGTCCCCCTTCGTAAAGCAAAAGACGCGTGATGCGATTAAGGCGGTTATCGCAGAATTGGGTTTTACGCCCGATCCGCAGGCTCGGGCTTTGGCCAGACGGAAAAGTTTTCTGATCGGCCTGGTCTATGACAACCCCAGTCCGCAATATGTCGTATCCATTCAGCGCGGCATTCTAGACGCGCTAGAAGGTACAGATTTTCAATTGGTGCTCCATCCCTGTGATCGGGCCAAGCCCGACCATGTGGCCCGCATTCAGTCGTTCATTCAACAGCATAAACCCTTTGGCCTGATCTTGCCGCCATCGGTGTCTGAGGATGAGCCCTTGGCGTTGGCTTTGAATGAAGCCGATGTTGATTATGTCCGCATTGCCTCAGTCGAGCTCGATATGCCATCGCGCATGATCCGCACTTTGGATGGGGACGGAGGTGCAGCGGCAGGGCGTCATTTGGCAGAGCTTGGCCATCGTCACATAGCCCATATCCACGGGCCGTTAAGCTTCCGCTCCACCCATGAACGCCGTGCAGGTTTTGAGCGGGCACTCGCAGAAACGGGTCTTGTCCTGCGCCCAGAAATGGCAGTCGAAGGCGGCTACACGTTCGATGGCGGCGTCAGTGCGGCTGAGCAATTGCTGGCGCAACCAGATCCACCCAAAGCCATCTTTGCCGGCAACGATGAAATGGCGACCGGGGCCTATGTCGCCGTGCGCCGGGCAGGCTTTCGAATTCCAGAAGACATTTCCATCGTCGGCTTTGACGATACCCCGATTGCTGGAAGACTATGGCCCGCTCTAACAACGGTGCGTTTGCCGATCCGCGAGATGGGCTCTGCTGCGGCGACCTTACTGCTGCAGACAGCTGAAGGAATGACCGCCAAGAAGTTCATTACCTTCTCGCCCGAGATTGTCGTCCGCGGATCGACCGCAGCGCCAAACAAAGATTAGAGCGTACAAACACACTCCACCGCTCATAGCGCCACTTGTCAGATGAAATCTTCCTGTATAAGACTTTGCCGTGAATGACACCGGTTACCATGCTGGTGATGATGCTGGCTTGGGAGGGCCAAAAAGATGTTCGACAAGGTTTATCACGCCACCCATCCCGACATGATGGCCGGGGCCGATAATGACGCGCTGCGTGCGCGCTATGTGGTCACGGATATGTTCCAAGCCGATGAAATCCATCTGAATTATTCGCATAATGAGCGGATGGTGGTTGGCGGGGCTATGCCCGTTCATGGTCAGCTCGTCTTGCCACATCAGACGGAACCAGCTTCGGCTGCAGGCCATCCTTTCCTTGAACGGCGCGAATTGGGCCTCATCAATGTCGGCACTGGCGTCGGGATTGTCCATGTAGACGGTGTGGCGCATGAGATTAAACCACGCGATGGCCTCTATGTGCCTATGGGCTCAAAAGATGTGATCTTCGCGTCGCAATCGGCTGATGCACCTGCCAAATATTATTTGGTCTCAACCCCAGCCCACGCCCGCTTTGAGGTCGCCAAAATCTCGATCGAAACAGCTGTGCCGTTGGAGCGCGGTTCCTTGGCTGAATCAAATGAGCGCGTGATCTACCAATATATCGTGCCCGCGACGGTGAAATCGTGCCAGCTTCTGTTGGGTCTAACCCAGCTCAACACCGGCAGTGTCTGGAACACCATGCCGCCCCACCTGCATGACCGCCGCTCTGAAGTCTATTTCTACTTTGGCCTAGGCGAGAAGGATCGGGTTTTCCACTTCATGGGCGAAGAGGACAAGATCCGCCATATCGTCATGGAAAATGATGAGGCCGTAATCTCGCCGCCTTGGTCGATCCACATGGGTTCGGGCACCCGCAATTATTCCTTCATTTGGGCAATGGGCGGGGAAAACCTCGATTACACAGACCTCGCGGTCTGCGACATCTGCCAGTTGAAATAAATCGGGGATTACGATCATGAGCCTTTCCTATTTCGATCTGACTGGCAAAGTCGCGCTCGTCACGGGTGCTAACACGGGCCTAGGTCAAGGCATTGCTCTGGCCTTGGCAGAAGCGGGTGCGGATATTGCGGCTGCGGGTATCGTCCCTGCCGACGAGACTGGCGCGAAAGTGACAGCCCTCGGCCGCCGCTTTATCAATATTGACGCCAATCTGATGAGCATTGAGCCTGTCGACCGCATCGTGGCTGAGACCCTGTCTGGGCTTGGTAGCCTCGACATTTTGGTCAATAATGCGGGCCTGATCCGCCGTCAGGATGCGGTGGATTTCTCGGAGAAAGACTGGGATGATGTGATGAATGTCAACATCAAGTCTGCTTTCTTCATGAGCCAAGCGGCTGGCAAAGTGATGATTGGTCAAGGCAGCGGCAAGATCATCAATATTGCCTCGATGCTGTCCTTCCAAGGCGGCATTCGCGTGCCGTCTTACACCGCTTCCAAGAGCGGCATTGCTGGCATTACCAAGCTTTTGGCATGTGAGTGGGCCTCAAAAGGCCTAAACATTAACGCCATCGCGCCCGGCTATATGGCGACTGACAATACGGCCCAATTGCGGGCAGATGAAGAACGTTCCAGCGACATTCTGAAACGTATTCCTGCTGGTCGCTGGGGAGAGCCTTCTGATCTGGGCGGCACGGCTGTCTTTTTGGCGTCAAAAGCGTCAGACTACCTCAATGGAGCCGTCATCCCCGTCGATGGCGGGTGGCTAGCAAGGTAGTTCACAATGGCAGGATCGGTCGTTTGTTTCGGGGAATTGCTGATCCGCCTCAGTGGGCCGGGCCATGAGCGCCTATTGCAAACACCCAGCTTAGACGTGGCGATTGGCGGGGCTGAAGCCAATGTCGCGGTGTGCCTTGCGCGCTTTGGCCATCAGGCCCGTATGGCAAGCGTGGTGGCCGACAATGAGTTGGGCCAAGCCGCCATTGCCGAAATCCGTAAGCACGGCGTGGATACAGGCCTCGTCCATCAAACCAAAGGCCGGATGGGGCTTTACTTCTTGTCGCATGGCGCGGTTAGCCGCCCGTCTGCGGTCTTGTATGACCGGGCCGATAGTGCCTTTGCAAAATCTGCGGCCGATCTGACGGTGCCAGCCGAGGTTCTGGCCGGAGCCGAGTGGCTGCATGTTTCAGGCGTGACACCCGCAGTCGGACCCGAGGCTTCCAAAGCTGCGCTGGCGCTGGTGGAGGCTGCAACACAAGCCGGGGTCAAAGTCTCGTTTGACGGCAATTATCGCGCGCAACTTTGGGCGGCTTGGGCTGGTGACGGCCCCGCTATCCTCAAAAAAATCCTGTCGCACGCGACCTTGGCATTTATCAATGAGCGCGATGTTGCTCTGATTTTGGGGGAGCGCTTCGCGAGCCGTGAAGCTGCATTGCAACGGGCTTTTGAAGTTTTCCCACAGCTACAATGGATTGCCGCCACGACACGCACGCTGGCTTCTGTCACGCACCAAGGCCTGCAAGGCGAAATGGTCAGCCGGACCGAGCGCTATGTCTCGAATGAGCATGAGTTGTCTGGCGTCGTTGACCGCATTGGCGCAGGCGATGCCTTTGCTGCTGGCCTGCTCCATGGCTTGTTGGAGCAGCACGAACCCCAAGCCTGTTTGGAATTTGCTGTTGCTTCGGCCGTCATCAAGCATTCGATCCCCGGCGACTTCAACTTGACCAATCTTCAGGAAGTCACTGAAGCCATGGCTGGTGGCGGGCTCGATGTCCGCCGGTGAGGCCAGCCCGCTGCTCGGTGCCACCTCGCGCCGTTTTATCTTGGCTGGCGGCTTGATCACAGGTCTGATGCCCCAGACCCTCTGGGCGGATGAAGCGCAAAGTCTAGTCCAAACGACCTTTGGCCCTGTCCTTGGACGTAAGCAGGCAGGCCTGCACATGTTCAAAGGTATCCGATATGGCGCCGACACGGCGACCACACGCTTTGCGCCGCCAAAGCCACCCATGCCTTGGCAAGAGCCTTTAGAGGCTGTCGACTATGGGCCTGCTAGCCCACAAGCAGGTAGCGAGCCTAATCAGTCTGAAGACTGTTTGTTCCTAAATATCTGGACCACAAGCCTTGATGCGCGCGCCAAGAAGCCGGTCATGGTTTATATCCATGGCGGGGCTTACAATACGGGTTCAGGCTCCTCACCCTTGACCGATGGCAGCACTTTGGCCAGCGAAGAAGATGTGGTGGTGGTGACTGTCAACCATCGCTTGAACGCTTTTGGCTATCTTTATCTGGGTCAACTCATCCCCGACATCGCGCCAGATAGTGGCAACGCCGGGCAGTGGGATTTGGTGCTGGCGCTTAGCTGGGTGAAGGCCAATATCGCCCGCTTTGGCGGCGATCCAAGCCGCGTCATGTTGTTTGGGCAATCGGGCGGGGGGGCAAAGATTGCCTCGTTGATGGCCGCCCCTGCGGCTTCTGGCCTATTCCATGCGGTCGCGACCATGAGTGGCCAACAGGTGACGGCCTCTGGCCCCTTAAACGCCACGGCGCGGGCAAAGGCGTTTTTGGAGACTTTGAAAGTTTCGCCGCAAGAGGTCTTTAATGTGCCGACCGCGCGTTTGATAGAGGCGCTGAACGCAGCCGATCCGATCAATTCCACGCAAAAGCTCTATTTCGGCCCCGTGCTGGACCAGCGGCATCTGCCACGTCACCCATTTTGGCCCGACGCACCGCCCCAATCGGCACGGATCCCGATGATCCTTGGCAATATGGCGAACGAAACGCGCAATTTGATAGGCCGTTCTAACCCGGCCGCTTTTAGCCTGATTTTTGATGCACTCCCCGCTTGGCTAGCCACGCATATGCGCAGCGATATTTCGCCCTCCCATGTGATTGCGACCTATCAAGCGGCCTATCCCGGCATCTCCGCCTCGGACCTCTTCTTTGCCGCAACCACGGCTGGACGGTCATGGCGCGGCCAAGTGGAAGAAGCCGATGCGCGTGCCCGTCAAGGCGCACCCACGTGGGTGTATCGCTTTGATCTGAAAAGCCCAGAAGATGGCGGGAAATGGGGGGCCTATCATACACTCGACATTCCCCACGCCTTCCGCACCTTGGCCGCCTCTGGCCCGATGACAGGTACAGGTCCTGAAGCGCGCAAGGTGAGTGCAGAGCTTTCGTCCGCCCTAGTAAGTCTGGCTCGCACTGGGTCGCCGCAGTCCAAGCGCCTGCCAGCTTGGCCACGCTATAGCCTTGAGCGGCGTGAGACGATGATCTTTGATGCGACAACCCGCCTAGCCTTAGATCCGCGTGGCATTGAGCGCGCCTTGTTCCAAACCGTTCCTTTCATTCAATGGGGTAGTTGATGCGCCGGATTGTCTCGTCTCTTGCTTTGACCAGTGTGCTTCTGGTCGCTAACGCAAGCGCACAAGCACCGGCACAACCCCTACGCGCTTTTCCGGGTGCCGAGGGCTTTGGTGCATTCACCCAAGGCGGACGTGGCGGTCGGGTAATCAAAGTGACCAATCTTGCAGATGCTGGACCGGGCAGCCTGCGCGCGGCTATTGAGGCCAAGGGCCCGCGCATCCTTATCTTTGAAACCGGTGGTACGATTGAACTTCAATCGCCGCTTGTGATCCGCAATCCGTTCATCACCATCGCAGGGCAAACGGCTCCCGGGGGTGGGATTACTTTGAAGGGCCATGCCCTTTTGGTCTCCACCAGTGAAGTGATCGTGCGCTTTATCCGCGTGCGGCCGGGCGACATATCAAAGACCGAAACCGACTCTATTTCTCTAACGGCGGGGCGTAACATTATCATCGACCATTGCTCGGCCTCTTGGTCGACCGATGAGACCTTGTCTGTCTCGCAGCAGATGACGCAGGGCGAGCGGCAATTAGACCTTGTGACGGTGCAATGGTCGATTGTCTCAGAATCCTTGGACCAATCGGTTCATTCCAAAGGCGCGCATGGTTACGGTTCGCTCGTGCGTGGGTCGGCAGGTTCTCGCTATAGTTTTCATCATAATCTTTGGGCGCATCACCGTGCGCGGCTACCACGGCCGGGTAATTTCGCCGATGCCAAGCTCGACCCGCAGGGCCCGGTCTTCGACTTCACCAACAATGTTTTTTATAATTGGGGCGATGATGGCTCTGGCTACAATGTCGATAGCACCGGGATCAGCCGCTATAGCTTCCGTGCCAATTCCTATCGCCAAGGCGTGAACTCTAAATCGGACTTGGCTTTTGTAGAATCCGCACCGGGCGCACAGGCGCATTTTTCCGGTAACTTCATGAATGGCCTCGGCGCAGAGACGCAGTCTATTGTACGCCTAAAGCGTCCGGCTGATGGTTATTTTTCGGCCATCGCGTTTGACCACGGTGACCTCGAGGCTGAGCCTGCTTTACAGGCCGAAGAAAGGGTTTTGGCCAAGGCGGGTGCTTCACGCGTGCGCGACGCGGTAGATATCCGTGTCATTGCAAGCGTGCGCGCGCGGGCTGGTCAGATCATCAATTCGCAAGCCGAAGTTGGCGGTTGGCCGGAGTTGGCAAGTGGCAACCCACGGCCAGACCAAGACGGCGATGGCTTACCCGATGCTTGGGAAATCCAGCAAAAGCTCAATCCAAATGACGCTGGCGATGCGGGCCTAGACCCCGATCAAGATGGCATCAGCCACCTTGAGGTCTGGTTGAATTCGCTCGTGCCCTGATTAGGCCACCAAGCCTGGTAGCCAGAGCGATAGCTGCGGGAAGATCATCACGAGAGCTAGAACGAAGAGTGCGGCCAGATAGAAGGGCCACATGCCGCGTACGGCTTCCATTACGCTAATCTTGCCGATTGAGGCACCCAAGAACAGCACCGAGCCAACAGGTGGGGTCACCAGGCCAATGCCTGCCGACAGGATCAGTACGACGCCAAAATGCACAGGGTCGACGTGATACGCTCTGGCGACGGGTAAGAAGATCGGTGTTGCGATGATTATCAGCGGAGCCAGATCCATAAAGGTCCCCAGCACCAAGAGGCACAGCACCATTAAGGCTAGAACCGTCAGCTTATCATGAGCAATCGCCTGCATGGCCTCAACAGCATGGCTGGGCACTTGGAGATAGGCCATCATCCAGCCAAAGGCACCAGCAGCGCCGATGACGAACAGGACAGAGCCAGTGGTTTTGGCGGCACCCTTAGCTGCGTCTAAAAAGGCGTTCCAGCTAAGGCTGCGATAAACGATAAGTGTCACAAGGACCGCATAGACCACGGCAACCGAGGCGCTTTCAATTGCGGTAAAAATCCCGGCTTTGATCCCAACAAAGATGATCAGTACCAACACCAAAGCAGGCAAAGCGGTGACGAAAGTCGTCAAAAGTACCCGAGCTCCGACTTTGCCTTCGGCCTGATAGCCGCGCTTTACTGCCAGAATATAGGCTGTCGCCATCACGGCCAGCGCCAGCATAAGGGCCGGAATTATGCCCGCGGAGAAGAGGGCTGTGATCGAGATGCCGCCGCCTGCAGCAGCTGAAAACAAGATCATGTTGTGCGACGGCGGTACCAGCAGGGCAACCAAGGCGGCTGAAATCGTCACATTGACCGCATAATCCTTGTCATAGCCGCGCTGGGCCATCTGCGGGATCATGGTGCCGCCAACGGCGGAGATGTCGGCAATGGCAGAACCCGACACGCCACCAAACAAGGTCGATGCTACAACGCTGACTTGGGCAAGGCCGCCGCGGAAGCGGCCGACTAGGGCGCTGGCCAGAGCAATTATCCGCTCAGAAATGCCGCCTTTGAGCATAAGTTCACCGGCAAACACAAAGAGTGGAATGGCTAAAAGGCCAACATTGGAAATATCCGCTGCCGCTTGTTGGCCAACCACAATCGGGGGGATGCCCACCACAAGGGCTGCGCTGATGGTGGAAATGATCAAGGCAATCGCAACAGGCGCGCCGAGAACCAGAAGAAGGGCGAAGACAAGGAAAAGTGCTGCGAGAGCCATCGATTTCGTCCTTAGTTTTTCGTACGCGCGAACAAGCGCTCGGCAGCAAACAGCGCCATGATGGAGGCACCAATGGCAAAGGGCACATAGCGAATGCCTGCTGGGATCGGGGCCCCTGCCATGCTGACATCCCAATTATCCAAAGCGAGGGTCATGCCCCAATAGGCCAGCAGAACTGCGACGCCTAAGGTGAGGGCGAGAAGCAACCTGCGGACAAACGCTTGGGTCCCGGCAGGCATCGCGTCGAGAATATTGGAGAAGGAAAAGTGGGTGCCTTCACGGACCCCAACGGCGGCTGCCATCATCACGGTCATGCCCATGAAGAAGACCGATACTGGCTCTGTCCATCCCGGTGAATTGTTCAAAACATAGCGGGCAAAAACCTGCCAAGCCTGCACCAAAGTGATGATCACGAGGCCCGTAAGAGCCACTATTTTGCAGGCATTGGCCAGCCGATCCAGCAGGCTTTCTTGACCCAAAGGTGCCGTGTTCTGTTCGTTTTCCATATCAAACCATCGCTTTAATCGCCGCATACAGGCGGGCGACATCTGGGTTTTTCAGGCGTTGTGCATTGACGGGGTCGCAGACGGCTTTAAAGGCGGCCTTATTGACCTCAACCACTTTGGTGCCTGCTGCGAGCGCTTTGGTGCGAGACTCAGACTCGGTTTTGACCCAAGCTTCACGCATGATGGGCACCGAGGCTTTGGCGAGTTCGCGCACCAAATCCTGATCCTTTTTGCTGAGCTGACCAAAGCTTTTGGCCGACATCATCAAGAACTCGGGCGAGTAGGAATGTTGGGTCTGTGACCAATAATGCGCCACTTCGAGGTGCCGGGCTGTCTCAAAGGTCGGCCAGTTGTTTTCCGCACCATCGATCAAGCGGCTCTGCAGCGAGGAATAGACCGCACTGAAGCCCAGAGGTGTGGGGTTTGCCCCCATTGCACCGACGGCATCGATGAAGACATCTGATTGTGGCACGCGGATTTTAAGACCGTGAAGATCCTTCGGCGTCTCAATTGGTCGGTGCGTATTGTAGAAACAGCGACCACCAGCGTCATAGGAGGCCAGACCAATAAGGCCGCGCGCGGCAAAGCCATCCAAAATCTCTTGGCCAATTGGACCATCGAGAACGCGGTGCAAATGGTCATCGTTTTGAATGACAAATGGCATCGAAACGACTTGAGTGAGCGGAAAAGCATTATTGAGCGCCGCGGCATTGGCGCGACAAATATCGATCACGCCAGATTGGGCCAACGAGATCGTATCATCTTCTCCGCCCAATTGACCGGAGGGATAGCTGCGAATGGACAACCGGCCGCCGGTTTCTTTCGACAGTGCTTCCCCAAGCCACTTTACAGCTGTGACGGTCGGATAGCCGTCGCGATGCACATCACAAGCGGTCAAAACGCCGCCTGCATTATGGGGCTGACAGGCGGAGACCAGCGGCAAAGCAAGGCCCGCTGTAGCCAAGAGAGAGCGACGTGTAACCATCATCCTTGTCCTGAATTTGCAGCTACCACCAAACGGTGGCAGGCAATTTTTCCATCTTGCCCAAAATCAGCAATTGCATGATCGCCAGGCTTGGCATCATGCACGCCAGAGACTGCGCCCGTTGAAATCAACATGCCGCGCTTTAGGGGCAGGCCGCGCCCTGCTGCACAATTCAGTGCAAAGACCAGCGACTGGGTAATGCCGCCTGGAAATGCTGTGACAACACCCGTGCCGACCACATCGCCATTAATGGTTACAGCGCATGTTAGTGCTTCCAGCCGGGCCCGCCAATTCTCAACTGGCTTCCCGAGGATCAAACCCCAATTATTGCCGAAGTCAGAGACCACCACCGTCGGGCCAAGGTCATTGATCGTGGCAAGAGGGCTTCCAGCAATTTCAATACCCGTCCAAAGTTCGCCGACCAGAGCGAGGGCTGACACGGCATTATAATCGGTTTTGCCGGGTTCTGCGTCGAACGCCAGCTCAAACACATATTCGCCTTCGACCGCACAAAAGCCGCTGGGAATGGCAGCAAAGCTCTCTTCTTCGTCCCCCGATGCTCGTTGCAGCGACTCTGCAAAGATTGGCCCGATCAGGCGGTCAGTTCCGTGTAGCGCGACCAGATCGCCGAGGATGCGTCCTACCTTCCAGCCAACTATTTTGTCTGGCCAATGGGCGATTGCTGTGTCCTGAATGCAGTAGGACTCTTCCAAGACGCGCGGCAATGGCCCCGGAAAGTCTGTTAGGGCAGTCCGGCTAATTCGCGCCGCACGAAACTCGCCAGCAATGGCGCTGGCTTGCGTGGCGCTATAGGTCTCTTTCACGGAGTCACTGGTCTGAAACATGTGCGCTTTCGTCCTTTGATTTTCATGATTGCGCATTTTGGAAACCGGTGTCAATATGCATGAACAACACAAAATTGACGATCCATGTTCTGTTTGGATCGCGAAGCAGGGGAGACGCGGCATGAACCGCAGACAGCTACTTGGTGCGACTTCAGCGGCAGTTGTGGGGCTTCTTTCCAGCCCAAGCATGGCGCAGACTTTAGCCGGCGCTGCAGTAGAAAAGGCATTTCCCGGTGCCGTTGGCTGGGCTGCCAACACCGTCGGCGGACGAGGTGGACAAATCCTGCGCGTAACGACTTTAGCGAAAGATGGCCCGGGTTCCTTCAAGCAGGCTGTCGAGACCAAGGGGCCCCGAATCATTGTGTTTGAAGTGGGTGGCGTCATTGATCTGGAAGCCACCACCTTGAGAGTCACCGAACCGTTTTTGACAATTGCAGGCCAAACGGCACCCTCTCCCGGCATCACCTTGATCCGTGGCGGCTTGGACGTAACCGCCGCTGACGTGATCATGCGGCACATAAGGGTTCGAGCAGGTGAGGCTGGTAAGCCGAAAATGAGCGGGAATGATTTTGATTCCTTTGCCACAATTGGTGGACGTAACGTGATCGTCGATCACTGCAGCCTGACCTGGGGTACAGACGAAAATCTCTCCGCTTCAGGTCCGCGCTTTACAGGTAAAACCCCGACAGAATGGCGGGCGGGTACCTCCCGGCAAATCACGTTTTCCAATAATCTGATCGCCGAAAGTCTGGCCAATGCGACCCATGCCAAGGGGGAGCATTCAAAGGGCTCTCTCATCCATGATAATGCCAACGACATCCTGATCTACCGCAACGTCTATGCCCACAATGTGGAACGCAATCCCTTGTTCAAGGGCGGTGTGCGGGGCGCGATTGTCAATAATCTGATCTATAATCCAGGCTTCCGCGCCATCCATTATAATCTAATGGCTAATGAATGGGGCACGCAGCCATTCCAAAATGGCCGCATGACGGTGATCGGCAACGCTATGCGTGGCGGACACAATACTGCCTCAGGTCTGCCGCTTGTGATGCTGGGCGGCCATGGCGATCTTGATCTCTTCATGCGCGACAATATTGCGCAAGACATGAATGGAAAAACGCTGCCGCAGACGGGGCGCTATACCTCCGGGACGGCGAAGATCAATGCAGCTACCCAACCGCTCGACTTGCCTGCAGGCCTGAAGATCGTCCCTGCAGTAGGGCTGGAAGCCGATCTTTTGACAAAAGTCGGTGCGCGGCCCTGGGACCGTGATGCGCACGATGTGCGGATTTTGGCCGATATTGCTGAAGGGCGCGGTAAAGTCATCGATAGCGAAAGCGAGGTCGGCGGCTATCCCGTTCAAAAGCCGACTTATCGCGCCTTTGTGCCCGACGATTGGGACTTGGCGACCATGGAACCGCGTCGACCAGATGTGCTTGATTCCGGGGCTAGATCGCGCGGGACTTAAGGTTTCGGGAAACCCTTATCTTGAGCCCACCCTAGGACAATATCCGGCCAGATAGCCAAGGGCGTGCCCGCAATGCCGCGCAATCCAAAACCGTGACCACCCTTTTCAAATAGGTGCAGGGTGACCGAAGCTTTTCTGCGCCGCGCGGCTTCATACAGCATCAGGGCGTTTTCGACGGGCACAGCTGCATCATCTCCGGCGTGGAGAATGAACAAAGGTGGCGCGTCGGCCCGTACCGAGGATTCCAACGAATAGGCCGCAATCGCAGCCGGAGTGGGGGTTTGGCCGATCATATTCTCGCGCGATTTAGGATGCCTGAAAGGCTCCGTCATGGTAACAACTGGATACATGAGGACAGCTAGATCTGGCTTGGCCGAAAGCGTGTCGACACTGTCCAGCGGCGGCGTGATGGCTTGATCGAATTTGAGCGCAAGCGAGCCCGCAACATGACCGCCTGCAGAAAAGCCCATTACCATGACCTTGTCTGCAATTATGCCGTCCTGCGCCACCCGTGAGCGGATCAGGCGGATGGCCCTTTGGGCATCTTGTAAGGGCGTATCTGGTCCTGCGGCCCAGCCTTGGTGGGGGAGGCGATAGCGCAACACGTAAACCGTATAGCCTTCTTCGGCAAAGCGCTTAGCGCCCTCATAGCCTTCCTTATCGACTACAACCCACGAATAGCCCCCACCGGGAATAATCAAAATCGCCGCCCCATTTGGCTTCTTAGCGCGAAAGAGGCTTAGGTTCGGTTTGGCGACCTGATGGGCCGCACGGTCGATTAGGTTGAACGGATTATTACGGAAAACAATCTCTTCTTTGGGCAGGGGGATAGGCGCACCCGGGGCAGCGCTAGGCCACAGATCGATCATCTCGTCGGGCTCAATTTGAACAGCACCCGTTTGGGCGATTGAGGTAGCCGGAAGGCCAAGGAGCGCAACCAGCGCGCACAAGACCACAAAAACCGATCGCGCGAGGCGAAATGGGCGTTCTTCTAAATTCATCCTATGTCCCATCCTTCGATCTAGAGCCGGCTTATCCGCTAGATGGAGACGGGCCGATTCTCTCTGATAAGTCCAAACGCGTCAAAGGCTGAGACTCTGGTGCTTCAGCCCGCGACCTTTTGACCGTTTGTGTTGCTTTTCCGCTATATCTTATTCACTTAGCGCGGGCAGTGCTCTAAAAAGTGCCCCGAGTACAGACTGTTGCGTTTGCCTTACTTTGTTTTTTCCTGCGTGGTAAGGATGAAAGGGTACGTTGTGGTTTCCTTGATAGACAGCGCGCCCCAGAAAGTAGCGTCCTAACCCCATGTCTTCTTCGGACAATTCTTCACGCAAGCCCGCAGTGAACCCGATGGGGTCCGCCAGCGGCAAAACCCCGGCACCATCGGGGACCTTGAGTGAAGGGGAACGCGACCGCTTTGCTGATTTGATGGAAGCAGTGGCGATCCATAAAGATAAGGCGGCCTATGGCGAGCTGTTTGCCTATTATGGACCGCGCGTGAAAGCCTATTTGATGCGTCTGGGAGCCGACAATGCGCTCGCAGAAGAATTGGCCCAAGATGTGATGGTGACGGTTTGGCGCAAGGCCGATCTATTTGATCGCACGCAAGCCTCGGTCTCAACCTGGTTGTTTCGGGTTGCGCGCAACAAACGCATCGATGCCATTCGCCGCACCACTAAGCCAGAGCTTGACCCGAATGACCCCTTGCTCTTGCCATCAGCACCCCCTGCTGCGGACCAGTTGATTACAGGTGCGGAGCGCGACCAATTGGTCCGCGCTGCCATCGTTGATCTGCCGGAAGAACAACGCCAACTCTTGCAGCAAGCCTTTTACGACGGCCTCTCGCACCGCGAGATCGCTGAGCAGACCGGCACCCCACTTGGTACCGTCAAGTCCCGACTTCGATTGGCTTTTTTGAAGCTAAGGTCGAAACTTGACAGCCCAGACTGACCTATTGCGGTCAGCTCGCCTTGACGTTAGGAAATGGCAACCAATATCGCTTACCACGACAGTGCAAACGGGCATACATTCTGCCGCGCCGGAACGCTGTGATAAGACTTGGAATGGGCCTTTAGGGTTTGGATTAGGGAAGATGATGATCAGCGCATATCCTGATGACTTCCTGACCGCAGACCCGTCTTTGCGTCTATTGGTAGAAACGCAAGCTGCATTGAAAGGTTTCAGTGCCTTTCCACTCGATGTGAGTGATGTAGTCGGTGGTGCCGCTTTGGAAGCTGAAAGCCCTGTCGATGTTTCCAGTCATTTTTTGGCAGATGTTTTGGCCCGGATTGACGCGTTGGAAGATAGCCAAGCCAAAGCCCAAGAAGCGGTCCATGCGGCTGGGCGCGCCATTGACGAACTCTTGGGCCTGCCCCAGCCGTTGCGAGATATCAGCCTTAATTCTGCGGCCCGTGAGGGTTGGACCTTTGCAGGGCCGGGCGTGAAATCCATGGCGCTGGAAACGGGTGGGGCCTTGCGCGCCAAGTTGTTGCGGATCGAGCCCGGCCACGGAGCCCCTCATCATGACCATACCGGCACCGAATATACATTGGTGGTCTGCGGTGCGTTTGAGGATGAAACCGGCATGTTTGGTCCAGGCGATCTCTCGATCAAGCAGCCCGGTCAAATGCACCACCCTGTCGCTCTACCGGGCGGCGTTTGCTTGGCTTTGACCGTTGAAGAAGGCGATATCGCCTTGACCGGCGCGCTTGGCATGTTGCAGCGCCTCTTCACCCGCCACTAAGCCGATCCTATCCCGCCACGCCGCACGTGCCTCTTGACCCTTGCCTCGGACAGGGCAATGAAGCCTGAAGCATCGTGTGAAACCCACATGATTGGAAGTAGTGTCAGCGGTAGGAGCTCTCATGAGCAGCGAAACGAAAGTAACTGGCTATCCAACCGGAACCCTGATGAAGGGCAAGCGCGGCCTGATTATGGGCGTGGCCAATGACAAGTCGATCGCATGGGGCATTGCGAGCCAATTGGCCGCCCAAGGTGCCGAATTGGCCTTTACCTATCAAGGTGAAGCGTTGGAGAAGCGCATGCGGCCTTTGGCTGAAAGCGTTGGCTCTGACTTGATCCTGCCTTGCGATGTCACCGATGATGCAGCTTTGGACACGGTTTTTGCCGCTATCAAGGAAAAATGGGGCGGTCTAGACTTCTTGGTGCACGCCATCGCTTTCTCCGACAAGAATGAGCTCAAAGGCTCGTTTGTGGAAAATACTACGCGTGAGAACTTCCTCCGCACCATGGATATTTCGGCCTTCTCCTGGGTGGCTTGTGCGAAACGCGCGGCACCCTTGATGTCGCCTGGCGGCTCGATGATCACTTTGTCCTATCTGGGGGCAGAGCGCGTTTTGCCATCTTACAATGTAATGGGCGTCGCCAAGGCAGCGCTGGAAGCCGCCACCCGCTACATCGCCCGCGACTTGGGCCCTAGCGGCATTCGCGTCAACGCCATCAGCGCCGGGCCGATGCGCACCTTGGCCCTAGCTGGCATCCAAGGCGGTCGTGGCCTCGTCAATACCGGCCGCGAGTGGTCCTTGATGAAGGAAGACACCAGCATGGAAGGCATCGCAGGCTGTGCATTGTGGCTCTTGTCTGACATCGGCCGCTCCACTACCGCCGAAGTAATCCATGTCGACGCAGGCTTCCACGTCGTCGGCGTGCCGGATGGTTTGAACGAAGGCTAAGCAGGCTGGTGTGATCCATGATTATCCACAGCGACGATTATTTCACTAAGGGATGTGGTCGTTGTGGGCGATTTGAGACGCCAGACTGTTCGGTCCATCTGTGGAGCCAAGGGCTCGCTGCGCTTCGTCAGTTGTGTTTAGAGGCGGGCCTAACCGAAACGGTGAAGTGGGGTCACCCCTGTTATCAAGAGGGGGATCGCAATATCGCGCTCTTAGGCGCGCATCGCGATTGCTATGTACTGACCTTTTGTAATGCCGCCCTTCTAAAAGACCCAGAGCAAATCCTAGAGCGCGCTGGCCCTAACACCCAGACGGCTGACCTCGTGCGGTTTAAAGATGTGGCGGAAGTTCAGGCCTTAGCCCCCACGCTGAACGCTTATTTAGCTGAGGCGATTGGCTATGCCCGGGCAGGCCTTAAGCCCGTCAAAACCCAAGTAGAATTCGACTTGCCCGACGAACTAATCGAGGCGCTCGATGCTGATCGGGAGCTAGCGCAAGCCTTTCACGATCTGACCCCGGGGCGACAACGCAGCTATGCCATCGCCCTCAATTCCACTCAAAACCCCACCACCCGCCAAGCACGGATAAGGAAGTTTCGACCCAAAATCTTGCGCGGAAAGGGTGCTTTGGAGCGCGCTTGAGCTGTTGCCAGCCCCCTAAAACGACTTCGTCAGACCAAACTGCACCTGCCGTGGCGCGCCGGGTAGGATCCCGCGGGAGCGGTCGACGATGGTGCGGGCGTCACCAGCATTTTTGACGGCGATATAGGCACCCAGCGGCCAGCTTTCGGGATGGATGTTCAGCGTTAGGTTCCAGATGTCGGCGGCCTTGATCAAGCCGCGTTGACCGTCTGCAGTCGGGGTGACCGTATTGAGGTCGTCGGTGAACATCTCGTCGGTGCGGACATATTCGACTTGAAACTCACCCATTGTGCCCAATCGATAACCGATGGCAGCATTGATCAACCATTCTGGTGCATAGGGTAGGCGGTTGCCGCTGACCGAGCGTGTACTATTGCCCGAGACGCCCGAAAAGCGCGTGCCAACATAGCTCGCGTCGGCCACATGCGTCAGGGCGGCACGGAAGAACAGGTCATTGCCGGTCGTCATCAGGCCCATATCGGCGAGAGAGCCGCGCAGTGAGGCCTCAAAGCCTTGGTGCAGGGTTTCGCCCGCGCTTGTCAGCGTGGCACCCGCTCCGCCTGCGACCGAGCTTGGCACGATCTGATTGTCAAAATCCATGCGGAACCAGGTTACATCGACGGCGACGCCTTTGGTGACGTCGCCACGCAGGCCTGCTTCCCAATTGGTGCTGGTCTCTGGGCCTAGATTGATCGAGGACCCTGTCGTGTTGTTGATCGCATCTTCCACGCGCGGCGGCGAGAAGCCTTTATGGACGCCGATATAGGCCGCAAATCGCGGGCCGATCTTGTAAGAGACGCCAAGGCCCGGTATCCATTCTTTGACCTGATCCTTGCCGCGCACAGGGCTTGCCGGATTGAGGCGATTGAGCCTTTGAAGATCAATATGCTCATAGCGCAAGCCCGGCGAAATCGTCCAAGCTCCGATGCTGGCCTTTGTGGTGGCAAAACCTGACCAAGCTTGCAGATAGCGCAGATTGTTTTCACGGACGCCAGCATTGACGCTGATACCGGGCGTGCGGCCCGCTGGGGTGTCGGAATTGATTTGTAGGCGGTTCTGCCGCTCATCGCTGTAGCGGAGGCCATATTCACTCTCAAACCGCACGCTGCCGATCTCGCCACTATGGCTCAAACGGCTTTCAAGCCCATAGGTATGATATTCGCGCAGACGGCCTTCATTGCCGCAGGTGGTCAAGAGGTTGGCCATGCTTGCGCAGATCGGGTCCGACGCATCATTGGGGCGCTGGGCAGAGTTTGAGGATTGCCGCCACCAATCGCGATCAAACCACGAATAAGAGGCCGAGGTCTTCAAGCTGGTCGTGTCATTGATCGACCACGCCCATAAGAGGGAGGCCCCCACGCGGACGGCCTTAAACCCGTCATTCACAAACGGATTCTGGCGACGATTGGCCAAGTATTCCGCTTGGGTGAGGCCCGAATAGGTCACTTGGCTATCTTCGCCATAGCGGCTGGCACGGAGCGTCAAATCATGATGCTCGCCAAAGCTTTTTTCGAGCTTCAGATATAGGTCATTGATTTTAAGAGATTGATTGTCGCGCACGCCATCGGATTGGGTTGCGTTGACATGGAAGAGGGCGCGCATGCCCGCGATGGGTCCACCGAGATTGAGGTCAGCTTCCAAATAGCCATCTGAACCCGCCGCCCACGTCGCTTGGCCTTCAAAGGCCTCGGGTGCAGGCGGGGTCACATAATTGATCACACCGCCGACGGTGTTGGGGCCAAAGCGGATTTGGCTTGCGCCTTTGAGGATTTCGATCCGGCTATAGCGGCGGATGGGTGGGTGATAATAGGTGGCGTTATCGCCATAGGGCGCAAAGCTCAGCGGCAGGCCATCTTCCAGCAGCAAGACTTTGGACGAGCGCGTCGGGGATAGGCCGCGAATACCGATATTTGGGCGCAGACCCATGCCTTCTTCATCACGTGCAAAGACGCCTGGTACTTGGCGCAGCGCTTCATTGACGGACAAGACGCGCGCACGCACCAGATCCGCTTGCTCAATCGTGGCACCGGAGCCTGCAATGTTTCGCAATGCTTCCTTTTGCCCAATGACGATGATCGTTTCTACCGGCGCACCCTCTTCCGCGGATGCTAGGGCGGGGGCAAAGGCGACCAGGCCGCCCACACACAAAGCGGCTGTGAGAGAGGAAAGCGAGCTGGCTGCATTGTTTATAGTGATACTCATTCTTAGTTTCATATTGCGAATGATTTGCAAAAACAACTAGGCGAAATCGTAAATTACAGTCATCACTGGCTTTTTCTGGGCTTCCTCTCTATGAACAGAGGCAAGATAGGGGGGTGACAAGTGCTCCTTGATCCCACATTTAAAGGGGGGCGTGCCGCCTTTGGTGCTTTACCATTTTGGTCACAGGAAGCCTTTTTGAACATGAGCGTGCGACAAAAGTGACCTTAAACGTGCCAACCGATAGCCTTGAGGCGACCACGTCGACGAGTCCCACCGAGTTTAAGCTCAAAGATGGCTTGACCGCGCGGCTCTTGACCATTGGCGCAGGCTTTATCCTTTTGACCGAAGCCTTGTTCTTCTTGCCAACCATGGCGAGCCTGCGCGACGAATGGATCGTAAGTCGTCTCAATACAGCGGAGATTGTCGCTTTGGCCGGAACCGCGCCGGATAGCGATGGTCTGATGGGGGGCCGCACGTCTGAGCTGGTGCGCGCAGCCGAAATCCAGTCGGTGACGATTATTCAGAATGATCTCCGTCTGCTTGTCATGGGCACCCCGCCGCAAGGCACGATCATTGACATTGATCCAGAAGCCCAGACCATCGGCCGATCGCTCTCAGGCGTGTTGGAAGCCTATGCAGCGCCTGAAGGCCGATATCTAAGGATCGTTGGGCGGCCACAGACCAATGCGGCCATCAAGCTTGAAGTCATTGTCGCAGAAGCACCTCTAAAGGAGTCGCTTATGCGGTCGACGTGGCAGGTATTGTTAGCGTCGCTGGCTCTATCCTTGACCATTGGGGCGCTTATTTATGCTGCCTTGGCCGATGGGTTCGTGCGACCTATGCGGCGTTTGACGCGCGCGATTACCCGCTTTAGCACCGCACCAACCGATGCGAGCCGCGCGCTTGTGCCTTCCGGGCGCTCCGACGAAATTGGCCAAGCCGAAGTTGCTTTTTCTTCGATGCAAGACACCGTGCGGCAGGCCTTCATTCAGAAGGATCGCTTGGCGCAATTGGGGCTTGCTGTCTCCAAAATCTCCCACGATCTGCGGCATTCATTGGGTGCTGCCCAATTGGTGAGTGAGCGTTTGGCCTCGGTAGATGATCCGGTTGTGCGGGCAACCGCGCCCCGGCTTGAACGGGCGTTGCAGCGGGCGGTCAACTTAGCGCAGTCCACGCTGGCGTTTGGAAAAGCGCAGGAGCGCCCGCCTGAAACTGAGCTCTTCTATCTGTCTGATGCGTTGGATGACGCGGCAGAAGAAGCTTTGGCAGGCCTAACCGTGCCTTGGCAGCATCAAGTTCCCAATGACCTTGAAGTGGAAATGGACGCTGAGCATTTCCACCGCATCTTGACGAATTTGATCCGCAATGCGGCCCAAGCGATCGTCCAATCCGGCAAGCCTGGCTCGATCCATGCCCATGCAACCATCGAAGGCGACCGTATTGACCTGCATGTCATCGATTCAGGGCCCGGTCTGCCTAAACGCGTGCAGGACAATTTGTTCATGCCGTTTGCTGGAAGCGGGCTAGCCGGTGGGACAGGGCTTGGCCTTGCTATTGCGCGCGAGCTAGCCCGCTTAAACGGCGGCGACATTGTCTTAGGTGCGACAGGGCCGTCGGGCACGGACTTCATCGTGCAAGTATCGGCGCAAAAGGCCGATCCTTCGGAGAGTGCTGCCTAAGCACCCTTGGCCTTGGCTTCCTCCCGCTTTTCACGCTCCAGAATTTCCCGGGCTGGACCGCGGGAGATGACCAAAGCCATGATGATGCCGAAAATCCCGATCAAGGATGTGTAGAAGAAGAAGGCGGTGTAACCGGCAGCAAGCGCTTGACCCGATACGCCAAGCTTTGCCCCACCCGCGGCAAAGGCTTCGGCTGGTAAATGGTTGAACCAAGGCTTCATGGCGGCCAGCCAGCCTGTCTCCGACGCCTTGGCTGCACCTTCGATCACACGGCCGGAAAGCGCGGTGATGATCTTTCCAGGCAGGGCATAGAGTGAGGAGAACAGCGCATATTGCGTCGCTGTAAAGCCTTCCTTCGTCAGCATCGACATGTACATGATCAGGCACGTGCCCGCGAACATGCCCGACAAATTATCGATGCCAATCGCGACATAAAGTGCAGGAATATTGGGGCCGGTCAGCGTAATCGCGATGAACGCCAAGTTCGACAAAGGCTGTAAAAAGGCCCCAATGACGAGGCAACGGAAAAGACCAAACTTTAAGACCAGCCAACCGCTTAAGCCTGCTCCAATCGCACTCATGGCTGCGCCAAAGAATTTTTGCGCAACCGCAATGGAGTCCTTCGAGAAGCCTGCATCCAAATACATGGTTGAGGTCAGATTTAGGACGAAGTCTGCTATCCGATAGACGCAGATGAACACCAAGATCAGGCTGGCTAAGTCCTTGTAGCGGCTGAAGAAGTCCGCCAATGGGTCTGCTAAGGCTGCCTTGAAATAGGCACCGGGGCGGGTTTTTAGGCGTGGGATTTGTAGGCAAGCCACCACCACGAGACTAAGGCCGATCAGTGCATAGCCTACCTGCTGCCAAACACCCCATGGCCTCGCAGCCAACGCCTCGCTCATGGCCTTTGTGCCGCCATAAAGGTCACCGACCAACCACGCCAAGGGCTCTGCCTTGCCAGCCAACCCCACTGCTAGCACACATGCGGCCAGCACCATCAGGGCAATGCGGCCGACCCATTCCAAATAATCGACCACGCCCCGATCAGGCACATCGGCGGGGGCGACCCATCGGGGCGCTTGCGCCGTGGTCTCACGCGGGGCCAAGAGCGTTGAGATGATCGCCAAACCCATGAAGCCCGCCATCGCGGCATAGGCAGCGGCCCAGCCAAGCCAGCCATATTGGTCGCCATTCAGGGCTTGGGCGACAAACAACGGTAGTGCCCCGGCCAACAGAATTGCGACCCGATAGCCCCATTGATAGGTTGCGGTTAAAACGCCCAAGCGGTTAGCATCACGGGCCACTTCAATGCGCCATGCATCAATCGCAATATCTTGCGTGGCCCCCGCTAAAGCAATCAGCACGGCAAAGGCCGCAAAGGGGATAAAGGCAGCAGTGGCATCGCCTTCTTTCGTGAATGCCAGCGCAGGGTCATTGATTGCCATCAACAACAGCCCGACAATGACAATGGCTTGGGTTAACAGCATCCAAGCCCGGCGGCGGCCTAAAGCCTTATCCAAAACAGGGATCGCGACCCGGTCGACCAAGGGTGCCCACAGAAACTTTAGCGCATAGGTTAGAGTGGCGAGCCCCATCAAACCGATCAGAGCCAATGAAGCCCCGGCTTCGCGCAGCCAGATAAATAGGGCGATGCCCGCCAATTGATTGGGCATACCGGCGGCAAAGCCCAAGCCAAACATGACCAGTGAAGGCCGTTCAAAAAAGGCCCCAACGCCTACTTTATCGTCGGCACCAAGTTCTAATTCCGGTTCGTTCGCGGATTTGCCAGCCATGAAGGTCCTCACAAGGATCAGGACCTCAAAACAGCGGTCCCTAATCAGGCAGCGAAAGTGGCCTGTCTGGTGGCATTCGTCCAGCGCTCTAATACAGACGATAACATAGCTGGGTCGAGTGGCTTGGTGATGAAGTCGTTCATACCGGCATTTTTGCAGGCACGACGGTCTTCTTCCATGGCCGCCGCCGTCAAGGCGATGATGGGTGTCTCCAAGAAGCGGCCACCTAAGGCGCGGATGGCGCGGGTGGCTTCAAACCCGTCCATAACTGGCATGTGCACGTCCATAAGGACCAGATCATAAGGCGCCTCTTGTAAGGCCGCAAAAGCTTCTGCCCCATTGCCGACGGCGACGACATGGCAGCCATTGCGGACTAGAAGCGATTTCGCCAAGAGCGCATTGATTGGATTGTCTTCGGCCAAGAGGACGCGCAACCCAATCGCCAAAGGCGTCGTATCAGCGCGCTCGTCATTGGCGACCACAGGACGTGTATCCGCGCCTTCCCCTGCGGCCAATGCCACCCGCTCGATCAAGGACGCGGTGCGCAGGGGCTTAATCAAGTAACCGATCGCACCTTTGGCGCGGTAATCGTCAATCAAGTCGCGGCGCTCTTGTGGAATCAGCGCGACAACCGGGCTGGCGCATTTGAGCCAAGGGGCTGCGTGCACAGTATCGGTATGGTGATCGAGAAGGATCACACTGGCCTCTTTGGCTTGGCGCGGGGTTGTCACTTGCTTGACCCGTGCGCCCTCATCTTCCAGCGCCAAAGTAAGGGCTTCGACCAAGAGCGTGGACTGGCTATGGATTGCGATGGTTTTGCCCGTCAGGCGCTGGCTGGGGGCGTGGGCGTGGGTGACTGTTTCAAAGGGAATATCAATCAAGAACACACTGCCGCCGCCTTCGCGGTTCTTCAAACTAACCGTGCCGCCCAAAGCCGTGGTCAGCTTCTTCACAATGGCAAGGCCTAGGCCCGTGCCGCCAAAGCGCCGTGAATGCGACGAGTCGGCTTGTTGGAATTCTTCAAAGACGCGTTCCATCTTATCGACAGGAATGCCAATGCCGGTATCTTCTACGCTAAAGCGCAGACGGTTCACGCCCGTGGCTTCCAAGCGCAGCAAAACGCCACCTTCTTGGGTAAATTTCACGGCGTTTGAGGCCAAGTTCAAAATGATCTGGCGCAAGCGACCATCATCGCCGGCCACTTCAATGGGTACATTTGGGGCAACAACCAGCACAATCTCAAGGGCCTTTTCATGCGCCCGAGGCGAGCAGAGTTCGGCGACCGATTGCAGCGTTTTCGCTGGATTGAAGACCATGGTCTCTAGCTCAATCTTGCCGCTTTCCAGCTTGGCGTAGTCGAGAATATCATTGAGCAGTGCCAACAAATGTTGGCCAGAATCGGTAACCGCGCCTAGCCAAGAGCGCTGGGCGCTGGTCAGTTCACTCATGCCCAACAAACCCGCCATGCCCAAAATCCCGTTCAATGGCGTGCGGATTTCGTGGCTGAGGGTGGCAAACAACATGGTCTTGCCGCGCGCCGTTTCGTCGGCATCGGGGCGGAACAAGCCCAATTGACTGCCGTCTTCGCGCTCTTGGATCATCCAGCCAAATCGGGCTTCATACCAAGGTGCGAAGGCACCCATGGCCACTTGCTCGCCAAATCGTTGCAAAGCCAAGTCATTAGCTTCTAAAACGCGGCCATTTTTGCTGGCAAGAATGGCGCAATCGGGCAAGTCGCTCAAAGCGAAAGTCAAAGTTGTCATGCCCTCATCCTAACCAATAGGGGTTAAGGAATGGCTGCGCCAATGCAAATTCAGGACTTTTTTGGCCATACATAAGGATGGCGGACATAGCCAAAGGCGGGCAGGGCCTCATTGCCGCGCTTGAAATCAAAGAAGGTTGCATTCTCCCAATGCGAACCTGTGCCCCAGCGCGTCTTGCACGAGGTAGAGACCCAAGCGGGCTCCCAATAGACCACGCCGACACCACCATGGCTGATCACGCCTTGGGTCAAGTCGACCAGATAGCGCAATTGGTCATTCGGTGTGGCGGGATACTCTTTGATCAAGGTGTCGGGACCCAGAAGATTTGCGGCCTCATCGATCCCGTCATTGGTCCAGGGATAAGAGGTTTCAACCACAATCACTTTGGCTTTGTAGGTGGCGGTTAAGCGTTTGATCGCGGCATTGAGGCCATCTAAGCCCTGGGTCGACCACTTACGATAATAGGACAGGCCGATATAATCAAAGTCGGTTACGCCAGCCTCAGCGGCCTTGGCAAACCATGGTTCTGCATTTTCGGGCTGGGCAATGTGCAGCATGACTTTAGGGTCGGTACCTGTGGCCTTGCCGGCATCGCGCACGGCCTTGATCCCGGCGTTGAACAGAGCGGCGTTGCGGACCCAATCCGTCGTGCGGGTCTCCCATTTCCAATCCTTCCGGCCCATCATTTCTTTATTGGTTTCGTTGCCGACCTGGACCATGTGTGGCATCAGGCCCTCGCTGGCGAGCTTGGTCAGCGTTTCAAAGGTGAATTGATAGACGGCTGCGGCGAGGCCTTCTGTGGTAGGAATGTTCTCCCAAGCCTTGGGTATCCATTGTTTGTCGCCATCGGCCCAATCGTCGGAATAGTGAAAGTCTAACAGGACATCCTGCCCGCTCGCCTTGGCCCGACGCATCGAACGGCGCACATCGTCAAAAGTGCTGTAGGTCGTCCAGTCTGGATTATTCCACAAGCGCAGACGCACCAGATTATGGCCGGTGTCGGCAAACAATTGATACGGGTCAACGCGCTTGCCGCCTTGGCGATAGACCGCGCCGCAATCTTCCATCTCATTCACATAAGACAGGTCGGCACCGAAGTAGAAATCTGGATGATTGGGCTGTTGTGCCGGCGCTGCAAAGCCTGTGCGGATAAGCCCGCTGGAGGTCAAAAGTCCGAGCCCTGCGGCCAGTGCCTGTCGCCTAGAAAAAGTCATGCACCCACTCCTTGAAGCGGCTAGATGACCATTCAATGCCTTGGCGTGCAAGGAATTCAAGCAACGCCCGCTCTATCTGAGTTAGATAGAGCGGATAAGCTGTTGCGCCTATCAAAATCAGGCGGCGATTAAGCCACTCTCAAGCGCTGCCTTTTTGATCGCGGCTTGCATTTTTTCAAACGCGCGCACTTCGATCTGACGAATGCGCTCACGGCTGACGCCATATTGATCGGCGAGGTCTTCCAGCGTCACGGGATCATCGCGCAAGCGACGCTCGCGGATGATGTGCTGTTCACGCTCGTTCAAGGTCGACAAGGCTTGGTTCAACAAGATCATGCGCTCATCATGCTCTTCGCGCTCGGCATATTCGGTCTCAGCGCTTTCATCATCCGAAGCCAGCCAATCCTGCCATTCCCCGCCACCATCTTCGCCGACGCGAACGTTCAGCGAGGCATCGGGGCCCGACAGCCGACGGTTCATCGAGATGACTTCGTCGTTCGTAACAGCCAATTGGGTCGCGATATAATTCACGTCTTCCGGCTTCAGATCGCCTTCCTCAATCGCCTGCATCTTCGATTTCATGCGGCGGAGGTTGAAGAACAGCTTCTTTTGCGCAGCCGTGGTACCCATTTTGACCAAGGACCAAGAGCGCAGCACATATTCCTGAATCGAAGCGCGGATCCACCACATGGCATAGGTCGCCAAGCGAAAGCCCTTTTCAGGGTCAAACTTTTTAACCGCCTGCATCAGGCCGATATTGCCTTCAGAAATGACTTCCGCCACAGGCAGGCCATAGCCGCGATAACCCATCGCCATCTTCGCCACGAGGCGCAAATGGCTGGTCACAAGCTTTTCTGCCGCACCAGTATCTTCATGCTCACGCCAGCGCTTGGCGAGCATATATTCCTCGTCCTTATGCAGCATAGGAAATTTACGGATCTCTGTGAGATACCGCTGAAGGCCCAGTTCTGGCCCAACATTAAGCGCGAGTGCGCGAGTCATAGGTCCACTCCCCAAAAGAATTACCCTTGTAAGTCGGGTAATAGCAGGAGCGTCGGGGCAGGGAATTGGTTCCCGTTCCGGCGTTCGAGACTCCACTTAGGAGTGCGGCCCAGCAAAATAAAGGCCTGTCCTGATGAATGATTGGTAAGGTTTCGTCATGCCGTGGATGAGAAGTCCTGATGCGGCATGAAAAGGGCCCTCTGACGACGTCAGAAGGCCCCATTTCTAGCTGGATTGGATGCCTTAAGCTGCGCGGGCTAATTGACGCAGCACGAACTGCATAATCCCGCCCGAGAAATAGTAGTCGAGCTCGTTGGCCGTATCGATGCGGCTGATCACGGGTGCAATCACCACTGTGCCATCGGCGCGGCGGATTTCGACTTCCATCTCTTTGCGTGGCGCGATGTCATTGATGCCATAGATGGACACCATTTCATCGCCGACCAGATTGAGGCTGGCCCAAGTTACGCCATCGCGGAACTGGAAGGGCAGAACCCCCATGCCAATCAAGTTCGACCGGTGAATACGCTCAAAGCTCTCGGTGATCACAGCCCGGACGCCCAGAAGATTTGTGCCCTTGGCGGCCCAGTCACGTGATGAGCCTGTGCCATATTCTTTGCCTGCAAAGATCACCAATGGCGTGCCGGCATCCTTATAGAGCATAGCGGCATCATAGATCGGCATGACTTCGCCATCAGGCCAATGCTTGGTTACGCCACCTTCAACACCTGGAACCATTTGGTTCTTGATGCGGATGTTGGCGAAGGTGCCGCGCATCATGACTTCATGGTGGCCACGGCGCGCGCCGTAGGAGTTGAAGTCGATGGCTGAGACGCCATTTTCAGTCAGGAATTTGCCTGCGGGGCTCGACGCTTTGATCGAGCCTGCGGGCGAAATGTGGTCGGTGGTGATGCTGTCGCCGAACAGACCCAAGACGCGGGCGTGCAGAATGTCTTCCACACCCTTTGGCGTCATGGTCATGCCGTCAAAGTAAGGCGGGTTGGCAACATAGGTCGACTTGGCGGGCCAATTATAGGTTTGACCGCCCGAGACTTGGATCGCTTGCCAATTCACATCGCCCTTGAACACGTCGGCATAGCGACGGGCAAACATCTCTGCCGTCACATATTCGCGCATGATGGCAGAGACTTCAGCAGATGTTGGCCACACGTCCTTTAGATAGACCGGTTGGCCATCAGTACCGGTGCCCAGCGGCTCTTTGTTGAGGTCGACCTGCATTGAGCCTGCCAGAGCATAGGCGACAACCAGCGGCGGTGAAGCCAGATAATTGGCGCGCGTATCTGGGTTGACGCGGCCTTCAAAGTTCCGGTTGCCCGACAGCACAGAAGCAGCAACCAAATCACCGGCCACAATGGCCTTGGTGATTTCTTCCGGCAGTGGGCCAGAGTTACCGATACAGGTGGTGCAGCCATAGCCAACCAGGTTGAAGCCCATGGCGTCGAGGTCAGATTGCAAACCAGACTGGGTCAGATAATCGGTGACGACTTGCGAGCCCGGTGCGAGTGAGGTTTTCACCCAAGGCTTTACGGTCAGGCCTTTGGCGCGGGCCTTGCGGGCCACAAGGCCCGCCGCGATCAGCACCGAAGGGTTAGAGGTATTGGTGCAAGAGGTAATCGCGGCAATCACCACATCCCCATGGCCGAGGTCATGATTGTGACCCGCAACGCCCACGCGCTTGGCCACTTCGCCCGCCTTGCCAAACTCACCTTCGAGTGCAGTCTTAAACGCGGTTGCAGCATCGGCCACCAAGACGCGGTCTTGTGGACGCTTAGGACCGGCAAGTGAGGGTTGAACGCTGCCCAAATCGAGGGCCAACTCATCGGTGAAGACGGGCTGACCGGCATCATGCTTCCACATCATATTGGCTTTGGCATAGGCCTCAACCAAGGCAACCCGGCCCGCATTGCGGCCGGTGGAGCGCAGGAAGTTGATCGTGTCTTCGGCTACAGGGAAGAAGCCGCAGGTCGCGCCATATTCTGGGGCCATATTGGCGATGGTGGCGCGGTCTTCTAAGGTCATGGAATCGAGGCCCGGACCAAAGAATTCAACGAACTTGCCGACAACGCCCTTTTTGCGCAGCATTTGCGTGACGGTCAGCACGAGGTCGGTCGCGGTGGCCCCTTCAGGCAGTTTGCCGTCGAGTTTAAAGCCAACCACTTCAGGGATCAGCATTGAGATAGGCTGGCCCAGCATGGCTGCTTCAGCTTCAATCCCGCCAACGCCCCAGCCCAGAACGGCCAAGCCATTGATCATGGTGGTGTGGCTGTCGGTACCCACGACGCTGTCAGGGTAGGCGACTTCATCGCTACCATCTTCAGCGGTCCAAACGGTTTGGGCCAGATATTCGAGATTCACTTGGTGGCAGATGCCAGTGCCGGGAGGCACCACGCGGAAGTTCTTAAACGCGCTTTGGCCCCAACGCAGGAACTCATAGCGCTCACCATTGCGGTCATATTCAAGGTCAACGTTCTTGGCGAAGCTGTCGCCCTTGCCGGCGTAATCCACCATCACCGAGTGGTCGATCACGAGGTCGACGGGGATTAGAGGGTTGACCTTCTCTGGGTTGGAACCGAGCGCGGCAGCAGCATCGCGCATCGCCGCCAGATCGACCACGGCGGGAACGCCGGTGAAGTCTTGCATGAGCACGCGGGCAGGGCGGAAGGCGATCTCATGTTCGATCTTGCCTTTGTTTTCCACCCACTTTGCGACTGCTTCGATATCGGCCTTGGTCACCGTGACGCCATCTTCGGCGCGCAACAGGTTTTCCAGCAGTATTTTCAAAGTCACGGGCAGTTTAGAAACATCGCCAAGACCATTTTTCGAGGCCGCTTCTAAAGAATAATAGACATAGGTCTTGTCGCCGACAGTTAGAGTCTGACGAGATTTAAAACTATTGAGTGAGGGCATGGTAGCCGTCCTTTGTTCGAGCGAGTTGATCATCACTGGATTGCCCTTAACCAGAGGCTAACAAGCAAACCAAATTTCGCCCGCAAGGGTCGCGCGCTTGTGAGCGGCGTATCGACCGGCGGTTTGCCACCGTGTCCGGCAGCGTGGCTGCTTTAGCGCGGAAATGGTTAAAGGTCTATGATGGGTTTCAGGGTTTTGGGCATGTTATCGCTGACGGCGTTCGGCCGATCGGGATATTGTGCCACAAAGTCCACTGGGGTCCCCGCTCTTCGCTTCGGCGGGGATGGACATGCACAGCGTTTGGACTCCTACCCAACCACCTTCTGTTCAATCGCCCCAAAGATGGAATGGCCTTTGGAATCATCGGCCCAAATGCGCACGACTTGGCCGTGTTTGAGGAAGGGCGTTTTGGCGGCACCGTGGAGGATGGTTTCCACGACGCGGACTTCTGCCAAGCAGGAATAGCCGAGGCCACCTTCAGCGATTGGCTTACCTGGGCCACCTGCTGCGTCACGGTTGGAGACGGTACCAGAGCCGATGATGGTGCCAGCGCAGAGGTTACGGGTGCGGGCGGCATGGGCGATTAACTGACCGAAATCGAAGGTCATATCCAAGCCTGTTTCAGCCCGACCCAGCGGCGCGCCATCGAGGTCGACGCTTAACGTGACATGCAGTTTCCCGCCGTCCCAAAGCGGTCCTAGGCTTTCTGGTGTGACCGCGACGGGGGAAAAGGCGCTGGCGGGCTTGGCTTGGAAGAAGCCAAAGCCCTTGGCCAATTCATTGGGGATCAGATTGCGCAGGCTGACATCATTGACCAAGCAGACAAGCGCAATGTGGTCGCGTGCAGCCTCTGCGCTGATGCCTTGTGGCACATCGGTGGTGATGACGGCCACTTCGGCTTCAAGGTCACAGCCCCAGGTCTCGTCGGCGAGCATGATGGGCGAGCGTGGCGGCAAGAAGTCGTCAGAGCCGCCTTGATACATCAAGGGGTCCGTCCAGAAGCTGTCTGGCATCTCCGCGCCACGGGCTTGGCGCACCAATTGGACATGATTCACATAGGCCGAGCCATCGGCCCATTGATAGGCGCGGGGCAGTGGCGAATGGGCTTCGCGTTCATGAAAGCGCTCAGTTGGCACCGCGCCACGTTCAAGGGCCTCGCTCAAGGTCTGCAGGGCAGGGCCACAACGTGCCCAGTCATCTAGGGCCGCTTGCAGGGTTGGGGCGATTAAACCCGCGTCGGTGCAATAATTGAGGTCGGACGAGACGACGACGAGGCGTCCATCACGCCCGGACTTTAAAGAAGCAAGTTTCATGAGCGTTTCCTATTGGCTGGTTGGTCCCAGCGTATCTCTAAGCAGGGTCTGGATTCGTATGGCTGGCGCGAGCCTTTGCATGCAGCCAGTCGGCATGGCGGGGGGCCTTTTTCGTCTTGGACCATTCGTCCAGCATGTCTGGGGCGACGCGCCGCAGTTCGGTCAACTCCGCTGCGGTGCCGGTATCATGGGCCAATTCTAGCCTGTGCCCATTGGGGTCAAAGAAATAAATGGAGCGGAAAATACCATGGTCCGTCGGGCCGATCACCGAACAACCGCGCGCCTCGGCGCGGGCCTTGCCAGCCAGAAGTGCTTCTTCATTGGCGACCTTGAAGGCGATGTGCTGCACCCATTCCGGCGTATTGGGGTCGCGGCCCATGTCAGGCTGCTCCGGCAGCTCAAAGAAGGCCAACACATTGCCGCCGCCTGCATCAAGAAAGACGTGCATATAGGGGTCATAGGCCCCGGTTGAGGGAACATGGTCTTCAGCAAAGGCGATTTGGAAGTCCATGCCCAAAACGTCGTGATAGAATTCCACTGTCTCCTTGGCATCACGGCAGCGATAGGCGACGTGATGAATACCCAAAAGCTGGCTCATATTTGCTCCTGCCTCTTAATTTTCGTCCGCATAGATCGCGACACGTGCCGGACTAACCGCATTCATCTGCGCGCGGTACATGCCCGGTGTGTTCATACTGGAAACGGTTTGACCCCGGGCATTGACGACGATGACACCGCCATCGCCACCCAAGGCGGTCAAATCTTTTTTCATGACAGCATCGGCTGCATCCTGCAGCGTCATGCCGGGCTCAGCCGCCTTGTCGCAAATCGCGCGGGCAACACCCAAGCGGATGAAATATTCGCCCGTCCCCGTGCCGGAGACGGCGCAAGTTGGGGTGGCGTAGGTACCGGCCCCAATAACTGGCACATCGCCGACGCGGCCCCATTTTTTGCCTGTCAGGCCGCCCGTCGAAGTGCCTGCGACCAACACGCCTTTCGTGTCACGAACCACAATGCCAATGGTGCCAAAACGCGCTTCGCCGGACTTGGCGGCATTGGGGCCAGAGCGCACGGGGCCATCATTATTGAGACCAGCGGGCTTCGGCGGGATCGGCATTTTCTGTTCAGTCAGGACTTCTTCCAGGATTTGCCAGCGCCGGGCAGTCAGGAAGAAAGTGTTGGGCACTTGCTCGAGACCTTGTTCACGCGCGAATTGATCGGCACCGTCACCAATCAGAAACACATGTGGGGTCTTTTCCATCACAGCACGTGCGGCACTGATCGGGTGCCTTGTTGTCAACATGCCAGCAACGGCACCAGCCTTCAGGCCCGGCCCCACCATGATGGCTGCATCCAAAGTCGCCTTGCCAGATGCATCAATGGCGGCACCGCGGCCGGCGTTGAACAAGGGATTGTCTTCTAGATATTGGGCAGTGGCTTCTACGGCGTCGATGCCATCGCCACCCTTATGCAAGATGCTGGCCCCAATCTCAATCGCTTCTGCCAAGGCAGCACGATACGCTTTGTCTTGTTCGGGCGTCAGGTCTTTGCGTTCAATCACGCCAGCCCCGCCATGAATCGCTATCGACCAAGCGGGAATAGGGGCAGGTGGAGTAGCGAGGAAGGTGCGGGTCTTTTCCGGGCCGTCCCCCATTTGGGTGGTCATGGTGCAGGCACCCAGTGCCATACTCAGAACAGCGATACCGCAGAGCGCCCCTAATTTTCCCATTCCTAACCGCTCCCCTATGGCCTTAGCCTTGCAAAACGCCGCGTCGAATTTGGTCCAATTCGATGCTTTCAAACAGGGCTTTGAAATTGCCTTCGCCAAAGCCCTCGTTTCCTTTTCGCTGGATAAACTCAAAAAAGATAGGCCCCACGGCATCCTTGCCAAAGATTTGCAACAACAGGCCTTGGCCTTCACTGGGCGCACCGTCGATCAAGATCCGGCGTTGGCGCAGGGCTTCGACATCGTGGCCATGGCCAGGCAGCCGGGTGTCGATCAAGTCGAAATAGGTGTCGATGGTATCTTGCAACTCCACACCCCGGGCACGCAATTGGTCGACCGTCGTCAACAAGTCGCTTGACCCCATGGCAATGTGCTGGATGCCTTCGCCCTTATAGCGCTGCAGGAATTCTTCGATCTGGTCCGTCTTGCCTGCCTCGCCCTTGCTCTCATTCAAGGGGATACGGATTTTGCCGCAGGGGCTGGTCATCGCCTTGGAGAAAAGGCCAGAGACTTTGCCCTCAATGTCAAAATAGCGGATCTCGCGGAAGTTGAAGATGCGCTCGTAATAGTCTGCCCACACATCCATTTTGCCCCGGAACACATTGTGGGTCAGATGGTCGAGATAGGTCAGGCCTGTCGAATTGATTGCTTCTTCTTCGGCAGCACCAGGGATGGGTTTAAAGTCCACATCGTAAATGCTTTGTGCCCCATAGCGATCAACCAGATAGATGAAAGCTCCGCCAATGCCCTTGATAGCTGGGATGTCTAGTTCCATCGGTCCGATAGGGCTGTCGACGGCTTCTGCGCCGCGCGCGATCGCCTCGCGAAAGGCATGTGCGGCGTCTTTGACCCGAAACGCCATCGCATTGGCAGATGGCCCGCGCTGTTCACGAAACTCTGCCGCTTGGCCCACAGGTTCCATATTGAGGATGAAGTTGATGTCGCCTTGCTTAAAGCGGATCACATTCTTGGAACGGTGCTGCGATACCGCCGTAAAGCCCAATTGGCGGAAGTAGGTGGCCAAGGCATCCGGGTCAGGACTGGTGAATTCAACAAACTCAAAGCCATCGGTGCCAAGTGGGTTTTCAAACAAATCCGCCATAGGGTGCTCCAACTCAGAAAGACCCCATTATAGTTTCATTTGTTACTAATTGCCAAGATGGGTGCGCGCTTATTTTGCCAGTTTTTCGGCCTGTTCTTCCAGCTTACGCAGCATCAGATCGAGGCGTTCGGCTGCCGGCCCGCCAATGGCCTCGATCAAGGATTTCTCAAAGGCGAGCGCGACCGGGGCCACATCTTGGACGACGGAAACGCCAGCTTCAGTTAGGCTTAATTCCACGGCCCGGCGGTCTTTATCGCTGGGCTTGGACTGGACAAGACCACGCGTGATTAGGGCTTGTGCGGCGCGGCTTACGGTTACTTTGTCCATCGCCGTGCGGCTGACCAAGGTTTGCTGCGACAAGGGCTGGCCTTCAGAGAGGATGGCTAGCAAGCGCCATTGTGGGATCGTCAGCCCAAACCGCGCTTCATAGGCTTTTGAGATCAGCGCGCTGACCTTGTTGGAGGCTACGCTTAATCGGTAGGGCAGATAGGACTCAAGATTGAGTGGCTTCATGGTTTTCTAATCCGTCCCGTCCCGAAACATGTTATCCAGCCTGTGTCTCAGGCGCGGTCGTAACAAAGGCCGGATGGGCGCGCGCTTTTGCATCTGCGGAGACCAACAACGGGAAAGGCGCAAGGTCCACGCCATAACGGCGGGCATTATTCATCTGCGGAACCAAGCAAATATCAGCCAAAGTGGGCGTTGGGCCAAACAAATAGCCCTGTTCTTCATCCCAGCCGCGCTTGGCGGTCTCGGCTTCTAAGGCGACAAAGCCCTTGGCGATCCATTCCGCACACCATTGGATTGTGCGGGCTTCATCGGCTCCAAAGTCGGCAGTCAGCTTGCGCCGCACACCAAGGTTCTGGACTGGGAAGATATCGCTTGCAATGGCATGGGCGAAGGCGCGGCACAAAGCGCGTTGCCAAGGATCCTTCGGATAGAGGCTCGGCTGTGGGATCGTGTCTTCCAGCCAGTCCATAATGGCGAAGGATTGGGTCAAAACGCCTTGCTCGGTCACAATGGCTGGAACCCGGCCTTCCGGGTTTAGGGCTTGATAAGCTTCAGACAGGTGATCATTGGCTATCAAAGAGACAGCGTGGCTTTCACTTGCCACCCCCTTTAAGGCCAGAGCGATACGGACCCGGTACGAGGCTGAGGAATGAGAAAATGTGTGTAACTGGAGCATGCGCGTTTCACTAGCATAATGTAGGCGTGGTCACCATATAAGCAGGGAAGCAAAGTCTAGAAGTGCTCTAATGCTGACCGTTGGGCTCAAACACGCCATCTTGCCGCGACCTGAAGCGGCTCTGCACACAAAATCGTGTAGTAGAGTTGTCTTGCATCTAATGGCATGCGGGATGATATTAGAGGTAATCAATGCAGCAGAAGTCTGTCTGCATATTGAAAAGGAAAGAAAATGAACGACCAGAATAGGTTTCAAGCTCAAGCGATCCCAGCCGGGAACACGATGGACATGTCCGTCGACGCTGGCCTGCGGAGCTTTATGTTGGGCGTCTACAATAAGATGGGTCTTGGCTTGGTGCTCTCGGGTATCTTGGCCTATATCACGTCGTCGGTGCCCGCGGTTCGCGATATGTTGTTCACCGCCAACGGTGGTTACACATTGGCAGGTACGATCGTGGCCTTCTCGCCGATGGCTATTTTGTTGATATCCATGTTTGCAATGCGCAATCCATCTAAGACCGGCGCCAACTTGCTCTACTGGACAATCGTTACGTTGATCGGCGCAGGTCTGGGCGTTTTGGCATTGCGTTACACCGGCCAGTCGCTGGCATCGACCTTCTTCATCACGGCGTCGGCTTTTGGCGCTTTGTCGCTTTGGGGCTACACCACGAAGCGTGATCTGACTGGCTTTGGCTCGTTCTTGATCATGGGCATGTTTGGTTTGATCTTGGCCAGCATCGTCAACATTTTCCTGCAAAGCCCCATGATGATGTTTGTCATTTCTGGCTTGGGCGTGTTGATCTTCTCTGGCTTGATTGCCTTTGACACCCAGCGCTTGAAGTTCGAGTATTATTACTTGAAGGGCGACGACACCGCGATGTCAGTGGCCACCAGCATGGGTGCCTTGAGCCTCTACCTGAACTTCATCAACCTGTTCCAGTTCTTGCTCAGCTTCTTGGGTGACCGCGAATAGGCCGATTGCCACCGCTAAAAACGAAAGCCCGCTGACGCAAGTCGGCGGGCTTTTTCTTTGTCTAGAAAGCGGTCATTACGCCTCATCGCCCTCATCCAACACGTCGTCGAGCAGGTATTGCGATTGGGCGAAGGGCAGGGTGGCGATAGGTGCGCTGCCAGGCAAGGTCTCAACGGCCCGCAATTGGCGACCCAGCACATTCTCGCGGGTGCGGGCTTGTTGTACCACGGTTTTGGCTTGATCCAACTTGTCCTCCACCTTCTTGAGGACGCCGCCAAACTTTTCAAATTCCTGCTTCACCTTGCTCAGCACTTGCCAGACCTCGCTAGAGCGCTGCTGGATCGCCAGTGTCCGGAAGCCCATGCGTAGGCTCGTCAAGGTCGCCATCAGGGTCGTGGGGCCAGAGACCAGAACTTTGAAGTCCCGCTGCAGGCTGTCTACCAGGCCGGGCCGACGCACGACTTCAGCGAACAGGCCTTCGGTTGGCAGGAACATGATGGCAAAGTCGGTCGTGTGCGGTGGCGCGATATATTTCTCGAAAATGTCCTTGGCAGCGATCTTGATTGCCTTTTCGAGACCTTTCTGCGCCGCATCAATGCCTGCTGTGTCGGCCCGTTCTGAAGCATCGATCAAGCGCTCATAATCTTCAACGGGCAGCTTGGCGTCGATTGGTAGCCAGACAGGTGTGTCGCCATCATTGGGCAGGCGGATGGCAAATTCGACCCGCTGGTTGCTGCCCGGTTTGACTTCAACATTCTGGGCATATTGCTCTTGGCTCATGGCTTGCTCCAGCAACATGCCCAAGGTGGCTTCCCCCCACGTGCCGCGCGCCTTCACATTGGTCAGAACGCGCTTGAGGTCGCCCACACCTGTCGCAATGGTCTGCATCTCGCCAACAGACTTAAACACGCGCTCCAATTGCTCATTCACCTGAGTAAAGGATGCGCCCAAGCGCTGTTCGAGCGTGCCTTGCAGCTTTTCATCGACCGTGACGCGCATTTGCTCAAGCTTAGCTTCATTTTCTTGCCGCAGTACATCGAGGCGGCCTTCAACTGTTTGGCGAAGCGCAAGCGCTGTGCGGTCATTGGCCTCCATCATTTCTTTGATCTGGGTCTGCGCTTTGGCGAGGCCTTCGGTTTGAGAGCGGCCTTGGGCAGTCATGCCCTCAAGCAAGCCAGAAGACAGGGTTGCGATAGCTTTGTTGACCTCTTCGCGAAGCGCTCGGCTGTCTTCACTGGTTGCCGCGCGATATTCAGCCAGACTGGCTCCAAAGGCGTCGAGACGCTCGCGCTGGGCGGCCGACATGACATCGATCAAACGCTGTAAATCTTGGGCGATCCCAGCCATACGATTGGCCATTTCTTCGCGCGCTTGGACGTTTTGTCGTGCCGCCTCCTCCCGAACCGACGTAATGCCAGTCTGCAAGTCCTGACGGTAGTCGACAAAGCGCACATTCATGTCCTCGATCCGCCGGCCCAGCTGGGTCAAAGGGCGGCTTGAACGCGTCAGCGCAAAATAGAGCGCGACCAGAAGGATCAAGAGATAAAGGCCAATGACGGCCAAGAGATTCAAAAATTCGGGTGTCAATGCATCGGGGCTCGTGGAGGGGGCCATGTCTAAGATGTCCTTGCGACTCAATCTGGAAATAGTCTGACGCGTTTGTGCCACAGCTGACGCCGGGCTCACACATACGCCGGCAGTCTAAACCTGTTCTACGTCAGAACAGGACGCAGTCCAGCTATTGGGAGGATTGGTTTGACGAGTCGGGAGATAAAAAAAGGCCGCGCCATGGTTAGGCGCGGCCACCCTCTTGCGAGAGCCAAAAGGGCGTCTCCTCCCCGAAACGCCGCCGGACCGAAGTCCAAGCCTCTTTTGTGTGACAATCTGTCACCTTTCTGTCAAGTCCTTTGAATTCTCTGTTGCAGCAAAGCAAAACCCCTTTTTCTTCCACTGTGCGGTCAGCGGACCTCATAATCCGCCCAAATTACAGTGCTGACTGCTTCCGCATAGGATTTGCAATTCCCGCCCCAATTTTGGGTGATCTGGCCTTTGTCGTTTTTGTACCAAGAATTGCAGCTTGGATCTGCCCAGACAGTATGACCCAGCGCATTTTGCAAATCCGCAATGAAGCGGGCTTGAGCCTCTGGCTTTACGGCGGCGGACTTGACCTTCTGATCGATTAGGCCTGCCAACATCGCCTGCACATACTCAATCTGACGCTCAAGCATGTAGGTAATGGAATTGTGGCCCAGATTGGTGTGCGGGCCATAGAGCATGAAGAAATTAGGGAAGCCTTTGGTCGTGATTCCCAGATAGGCTTCAGGTCCCTCGGCCCATTGATCAGCGAGATGGGTGCCGTCTTGGCCGACTACGTCCAAGCTCCAATGCCAACCTGTTGTTTCAAATCCGGTAGCATAGATCACTACGTCGAGATCATAATGCTTGCCCGATGCCACCTTGACGCCGGTGGCATCAAAACCTTCAATCCGGGCAGTCTCCAAGGTCACATGATCTTGCGTGAGGGCAGGATAGAAGGTGTCGGTGAATAAAAAGCGCTTACACCCAACGGCATAGTCGGGCGTAAGTTTGGCGCGCAATTCTGGATCGGCAATTTGCTTTTCCAAATGCCGTTTAGCGATGTCTGCATAGGCCGCGCGGCCCTCCGGCGTCCAACTAAAAGTCTGCCAGAAATAGGTGTCGGCGGTGTCAAAGATCATCGCGCGGTTGCGGGCGCCGAGGTCCATTGCTGCTTGCGGATTGCTGAGCAGCAAGGCAATTTCAGTAGCAGGAATCTCGCGGTCGCCGCGAGGCCCGATATAATTGGGTGAACGTTGAAACACGACAAGCGAACCCGCCACTTTCGCGACTTCGGGAATCAATTGCACCGCACTGGCGGCAGAGCCAATGACCCCGACGCGCTTACCTTTCAGATCCACGTCATGGTTCCAAGCCGCCGAATGCATGCTGGCCCCATGGAAGTTAGCTTGCCCCGCAATCTGCGGAATTGAGGCGCGATTCAATTGGCCGAGCGCGGAGATGATTGCCCCAACCTGTCGAACTTGGCCGTCGGCAGTCGTTAAGGTCCAGCTTTGCGCGGTCGCATCCCAAATTGCAGACGTTGCTTCGGTGTTGAGGGATAGGAGCGGTTCTAAGCCAAAGCCCGTGACTAATTGTTCGCAATAGGCTTGGATCTCGGCCGAGCTTGGGTAGGTATTGGTCCAGTGAATTGCCGGCGCAAAACTATATTGATAGAGAGCAACAGGCACGTCGCAGGAACAGCCTGGATAGGTGTTTTGCGCCCATGTGCCGCCGACTTTGGACCCTTTTTCGAGCAAGATCAGATTCTGATAGCCTGCTTGCTTGAGTTGTATCGCTGCCGCCAAGCCCCCTAAGCCGGCACCGATGATGGCGATCGGTGTTGTATGATCCATGGCGCGTGCTCCCCCTATTTTGTTATGGAGAGCACGATCACCTAAAACGTCTCGGCTTTCAATGGCTGAATTGTCCCAGCGCTAGTTGCGCCGCAAATTTTTCAAGTCCAAGCTGGTCGACCGTGCCAATGTCCCGCCTTCACCAATCAGGTTCAAGCTTAGGGTACCAGCCGCCCAATTGATCTCAATCAAGCCAAAATTGACCGCCGCATATCCGTCACCAATCCGAGTGGTGGCAGGCTCATTGTAGGAAGTTGTGCCTTCCGCGACCCGAAAAGGCATGTTGATGGCTGAAGCGGTGATATCGGTTAGGGGATAGGCAACACCGTCGCGAATTTGGTTGATCGATCCATAGTGGCGATCCCCCGACGCAAAGACGACACCTTTTGCGCCAGTTTGCGCGATCAAATCATAGAGTCGCTTTTGCGCATCTGGAAAGTTGCCCCAGCGCTCATAGCCGTGGCCATCGGCTACCACTTGAATAGAGGAAACGATAAGGCGCACATCGGCTGGCTTTTCCAGTTCAGCCTTCAGAAAGGCCCATTGTGCCTCGCCCAAAACATCTGCGCCTGAGCCCACTGGATGGGGAATGTAGCGCTCCTTGCCGGGCACATCCCGTTGATCAGTCACCAATAAGGGCGCACGAAAGTAGCGTGTGTCGAGCATAATGACTTGCAAGACTTCGCCCTTTGGACCGGCTTGGAACGCACGGTAAATGCCCGGCCTTTGGCGCAGCGGGCTATTAGCCGGCATGTTCCAAAACTGATTGAACATGGTTTGGGCTTGCGCTTTGTACGCAAAGTCGCCGCCACCATCATTGATGCCGTAATCATGATCGTCCCACACCGCCTGTGTCGAAACCTTAGATACGAGGGACTTAAAGGCCGGAACCTCTGCTAGCTTGGCATAGGCCTCTCTGAGGCTTGGTAGGTTAGGGTCTTTTGGCCTGTAAGAGCCATAAACATTGTCGCCCATCATAAGTACAAGGTCGGGGTTTTTAGCTTCAACTTGTCCAAGAAAGCTCAAGTCCTTGGCCGGATTAGAGCAAGAGGTGAGCGCAATTCTACTGATCCTGCCCTTTGGAATGGCCGGTGTCCTTGGGGCGCGCGGAAACGCAGGCAATGGGGGTGCTGTGCTGGAGGAGCTAGCGCAGCCAGCCAAGGATGTGGCGGCTAAAGCGATCGTGGCGGCGGAGGTCAAAAAATAGCGACGTTGCATCATGTGCTCAGACTTATCATGGGCATGCGTCAACTTCACGACGGAATTCGTTCGCAACCAATCAAGAAACCATTTGCGGCGACAATTTGCCATTAACCGAGCAACAACCAATTCATGTTTACCGTAACGGTAAGTCGCATTCCTTGTGTGTTCTCGAAGCTGACCAAAGCAACAAGTGAGGGTCCAAAGATGAAGCTCCATTCGATTGGCGCGAAAGTTACGTTGGCTGGGGCGCTTTCATTTGTGTTAGCAGCAACTGCAGCAACTGCCGGGTTGTGGGTTTCCACCCGTTATTATGAAGGCGTCAACAAAGCTGTGTCAGCCGCTCGCGTTCTTCGCAATCACATGCAAGCCGATATGATGCATGATGCGTTGCGCGCCGATGCACTCGCCGCTCTGCTGGCAGCCGATCCGGCTTCGGCCATCTACACACCGGCTCAGGTCAAACAGGACGTTGAGGAACACAGTGCTGTCTTTGAAAAGGCCGTGGCCGATTCCAAAGCGGCTGCTGAAGACCCGAAGGTCAAGCAGGCCCTGGACGAATTGGCGCAGCCCTTAGCCAACTATATCGAAGGTGCCAGAAGCATCGTCGGAAAGTCAGCCATTGATCCGGCGGCTACGCGTGCTGAAATGCCTGCGTTTTTGGAACGGTTCACCGAGCTAGAACAGTCCATGGAAGCCGCGGCAGAGGTGATCGAAGCGTCTGCCAATGAAACTGCGACAAACGCAGAGTCAGAAGCGAAACTTACAGAACGCATCATGGCGGCTATTTTGCTTTTCGCATTCTTGTTTGCCGCGGCAGTGAATTTCTTCATGCGCCGACAAGTGGCGAAGCCCGTCTCTGATTTAGCTGATGCCATGAATAGCCTTGCCGCTGGCGATCTGACCGTCGAGGCCCCCCACGCGCAGGCTGGTGGCGAGATCGGTTCTCTGTCATCTGCCATGGGGCGGTTTCGCACCAATGCGATCGAGCGCAATAAGTTGGAGGAATTGGCAGCCTTAAGTGCCAGCGAACGCGAGGCCCGCGCAGCGAAACTCACCATCCTCACTGAAGAATTCTCTGCCATGATGAGTGAGAGCTTATCTACCTTGGCGTCTGCTTCGCGAGAGCTTGAATCCAGTTCGTACCAATTAGGGGCGATGGCATCCCAGACCCGATCGTTAACTCATGTCGCGACCTCGGCATCCTTGGAAGCATCCCAAAGCGTTTCATCTATCGCAGCGGCAACGACCGAGCTCACCGCATCGGTTGAGCAGATCGCTGGTCGTATGTCCCAGTCTGTTCAAGTGGCTGAAAATGCCGTGAAGTTGGGCCGAGAGACCGATAGCTCCGTCAAAGGTTTGGCTGAGGCGGTAGCCGAGATCGGCGAAGTGGTTGCCTTGATTGAAGGTGTTGCGAGCCAAACCAATCTCTTAGCCCTAAATGCCACGATTGAGGCGGCGCGTGCTGGTGAAGCCGGAAAAGGATTTGCGGTTGTGGCAGGGGAGGTGAAATCCCTTGCGGCGCAAACCAGCAATGCAACCCATGACATTGTTACTCGCATCAGCCGCATTCAACATGCCTCAGATCATGTTGCCGCTTCGGTCTTGCAGGTGATCACAATGATTGAGGAAATGCAAAATCTATCGCGGGGCGCCGCCGAAAGCGTTCGTGAGCAAAGCGGGGCAACCGAGGAGATTGCCCGTAGTGCAGGGATGGCCTCAAGCGGCACAGACGCGGCTCATTCCAGTGTTGGAGAACTGGAGTCTGCAGCTAGCGAAGCAGAAGGGGCCTCTGTGTCGGTAACAAAGGCTGCCGAAGATGTTGCCCGCCAAGCTGCGGTGCTGCGGGAAAGCGCTGATCTCTTCTTCAGCAACATGAAGGCGGCTTGAGATAGTGGACCGTTGGACTTTGCCCGCTTTTCTGTCGCTCGCGGTTTTCGCGACAGCTTCTTTAGCTCAAGCCCAAAATAGTGTTGAGGCAGGGCCCATTTCGATTGAGGGCAATGTAACGATTGATGTCGTTTCTAACCTCCGGGGTGGGATCGAGAAGGGCTCACGAACGCTCAACAATGTGTCCATGCAAGTCAATTATGACGGGTCAGCCCACGGCCTGCGTGGGATCAAGGCCAGTATTGGCCTGCTCTATAATGGGCACGAGTCTGCCTCAGGGGACCTAGTTGGCGATCTTCAGGGCGTTTCCAACATTGAAACCGGCACAGAAGCATTGCGGCCCTATGAGGTTTGGATCGCCAAGGAATTTGGCGAACAGGGTTCATACCTAAAGCTCGGTCTGGTTGATCTTAATGGTACGTTCGATGCGCCGGGCACCTCAGCTTTATTCCTCAACCCGTCACATGGGATTGTGCCTACTTTCGCGCAATCCGGGCTCAATGGCCCGTCTATATTCCCCACGTTGGGATTGGCGATTGTCGGCGAGGTCGCGCTGAGTGCGGACTTAAAACTACGGGCAGGCGTATTTGATCCAGTCCCTGGCGACCCACTCAGGCCTGACCGCACAGACCTACGTTGGCGCAAAGACGACGGCCTCTTGAGTGTGTTGGAAATTGAACAGCTAGGGAAATCATGGCGATGGGTGCTTGGGGGTTGGGCCTACTCGCAATCCAGCGGCACTTCGCTTGCGGACGAGCAGGATGGAAATTCGGGCCTGTATGGCACGGTGGAATACTCTGTAAACGATGCCACCAGCGCCTTCTTGCGGGCTGGAACAGCTAAGTCAGATTTCAATGCTGTGGATCGCTATCTGGGCGCAGGCATTGTCTGGTCAGGACCCTTGAAAGGCCGTTCAGAGGATCAGTTCGGGATCGCTGTAGCACATGCGCGGACCACGCCTGCGGCCCGTTTCTTGGGTTTTTCGGAGTCTGAAACAAATCTTGAGATGACTTATGCCGCCCCAATAAGGAACGGATTTTCCCTGCAGGGCAATGTTCAATATGTCATCAACCCTGGAATCGACCAAAGCACAAAGGACGCCCTAGTCGCGGGTTTACGATTGAGTTGGGCCTTTGGCGGCGACTGATCTTGTTAAAAAAATGCCCTTCACCGGCGGCGGCCGATGAAGGGCGTAAAGGTCGCATGAAGATTTAGACGAGATCGAAGCGATCCAAATTCATGACTTTGGTCCAAGCGGCAACAAACGCATCGACAAACCGAGCGTTGCCATCTTGGCTGGCGTAGACTTCTGCCAAAGCTCGCAATTGCGAGTTGGAGCCGAAGACCAAATCCACCCGTGATGCCGTCCAGACGACCGCCCCGGTTTTGCGGTTGCGGCCTTCAAAATGGCCTTGAGCTTTTGCTGATGGGGCCCAAACCACGTTCATATCGAGCAGGTTCACGAAGAAGTCTGTGGTCAGCGTCTCTGGCGCTTTGGTGAAGACCCCTTCGCTCGCACCAGAAACATTGGCACCCAATACGCGCAAGCCACCGACCAGCACCGTCATTTCTGGCGCGCTGAGGGTCAGAAGCTGTGCGCGGTCTACCAAAAGCTCTTCCGCCGAAACGGAGAGATCAGACTTCAGATAATTGCGGAACCCATCGGCGACAGGTTCCATAACTTGGAACGAAGCCACATCTGTTTGCTCTTGGCTGGCATCCATCCGCCCTGGGGTGAAAGGAACGACGACAGAGTGACCGGCCTTGGCAGCAGCTTGCTCAATACCAACTGAGCCTGCCAGAACGATCAAATCTGCCAAAGACACCTTCTTATTCTTATTGCCAGTGGCCTTCGCGTTGAAACCAGCTTGAATAGCGCGCAAATGATCTAACGCTTTTGCCAATTGTTCTGGCTGATTGACTTCCCAGTCTTTCTGAGGGGCCAGAGCGATCCGCGCCCCATTGGCTCCACCGCGCTTGTCCGATCCACGGAAGGACGAGGCCGAAGCCCAGGCCGTTGACACCATTTGGGAGACGGTCAAGCCAGATGCGCCAATCTCTGCCTTCAACGCAGCAATATCGGTTGCATCCACCAAGTCGTGGTCACGGGCTGGGATTGGATCCTGCCAGATTAGCTCCTCTGCAGGAACCCAAGGGCCCAAATGCAGGGCGCGTGGGCCCATGTCGCGGTGGGTCAGCTTAAACCAAGCCCGGGCAAAGGCATCGGCAAACTGATCTGGGTTTTCATGGAACCGCTTGGAAATTGGTCCATAGATGGGGTCAAACCGCAGCGCGAGGTCAGTGGTGAACATGACGGGTGCATGGCGCTTGTTAGGGTCATGCGCATCAGGAACCATGCCATGGGCATCAGCATCAGCCGGCACAAACTGGATCGCACCAGCTGGGCTCTTGGTTTGCACCCACTCATAGCCAAACAGATTGTCGAAATAGTTGTTGTCCCACACAATCGGATTGTTCGTCCAAGCGCCTTCTAAGCCGCTGGTGATGGTGTGGACGCCATTTCCGGTGCCAAAGCTATTGGCCCAACCAAAGCCTTGTTCCTCGATCGTTGCACCTTCAGGCTCTGGGCCGACAAATTTGTCGGGGTCTGCGGCGCCGTGGGCTTTGCCGAACGTATGGCCACCTGCGATTAGGGCGACGGTTTCTTCGTCATTCATCGCCATACGGCCAAAGGTGTCGCGAATATCAAAAGCTGAAGCCAAGGGGTCTGGCACGCCATTGGGGCCTTGTGGGTTGACATAGATCAAGCCCATTTGGACGGCCGCCAAAGGATTTTCGAGGTCGCGCTCGCCGGAATAGCGTTGGTCGTCCAACCAGCCCTTTTCCTTGCCCCAATAGATGTCTTCCTCTGGCTCCCACACATCCGCGCGGCCGCCGGCAAAGCCAAAGGTCTTGAAGCCCATGGATTCAAGAGCGCAATTACCTGTTAGGATCATAAGGTCGGCCCAAGAAATGGCGCTGCCGTATTTCTGCTTGATCGGCCACAAGAGGCGGCGTGCCTTGTCGAGGTTGCCGTTGTCGGGCCAGCTGTTCAAAGGCGCAAAACGCAAGGTCCCAGCACCCGCACCGCCGCGGCCATCGCCGGTGCGATAGGTGCCAGCGCTGTGCCAAGCCATCCGGATGAAGAACGGGCCATAATGGCCGTAATCGGCTGGCCACCAGTCTTGCGACTGGGTCATCAAGGCCATGATGTCGGCTTTAAGCGCGTCAAGGTCCAAGGCTTGGAAGGCAGCGGCATAATCAAAGCCATGCGCCATCGGGTTGGACAGGCTGGTATGCTGGTGCAGCATCTTCAGATTCAATTGGTTTGGCCACCAATCGCGATTGGATTGCATTCCGACTTTAGCGGGTTGGCCGCCGGTGTGCATTACGGGGCATTTGCCTTGGGTTTCCATTTTCATGTCCTCTTCCTCAAGCAATTTGAGTCTTGTATTGCCGTTACGGCAGAAAGTCATATTGGTCCAATCGATTATGCACCGTTGATCAATAGTTTTTATCTATGTTGATTGGTATTCGCGACTTTAGTGGCGGGCTTCAAGTCGTTTTGTGCAGGCGGCTTTGATAAAAGCCCGGCTTATTCATCACAATCCCCGCCGCTTCATCCAGGGCCATCACAGCGCGCGACAGCGCCATATATTCTGCCCCGCCTGGCCGATAGGCTTGCGCCATGGTCAACAATTGATCGCGATAAGCGCGCAGGCGCTCAAAATCCTGCTCTGGGGCAAGGAGGCCGAGATAAGAACGAGCAACCATGGCCGGCATTATGTTCCTATTTTGTTCTTTTGCAAGGTCGAAAAGCGCTGGATCGCTTGCTTGGTGACATCTGGGTGTGGATAGCAGGTTTTGGGAATGCCTGCTGCTTTCCTTGACGCTGCCGTCACTTTGGCTTCCTATGTTGAAACGCCGTCTGAGATGGGCGGGGATCCTGGGGAGGGAAACACATCATGACACCACTTTTGATCGTTTTGGCTTGGACTTTGGTTTTGGCTTTTGTCCAAATTCTCTTGTTTGACGTCGCTCGGACCGGCCAATATGGCTTGAAATGGAATATGGGCGCCCGCGATGAAGTCATGCCGCCGCTCTCGCCTATGGCAGAGCGTTTGCGTCGTGCGCAAGACAATCTCTATGAGACGTTACCTTTGTTTATCGCCGCGGTCTTGATCGCTTTTGTAGCGGGTAAGGAAAATACAATCACCGTTCTGGGCGCGCATATCTATCTATTCGGACGGATCCTTTATGTGCCGCTTTATGCTTATGGGGTGAAGACCATTCGTTCCTTGGTATGGATCGTTTCTACAATTGGTCTCGGCATGGTCATCGTTCCCTTGCTTTTGGGCTGATCACGCCAACCCACACTTGCAGTATCCAGCGCCTCATAGAAGGGCGCTGGATGCTCCTTCTGCCGCGTAGGTCCGCAGCTCACTGGACAAGGCGGGCTGGACGCGCAAGATCGCCTTTGATGTCTTGTCTAATCAGATGATGGAAACCCGATGATGCGCGCCAAAGCCCTTCGCCAAGCCACCTTTGCCCTCGTCAGCATAAGCCTCGCGGCATTTGTTTTTGAGCCAGTGAGCGCCAAGACTCTGCCGTCAGAACGGGCCGCGCGCGCCTTGCATGAGCGGATCCTTACGCTTGATTCCCATCTTGATACCCCGGCTGTGGTTGCTCGCCCGGGCTTTGATATTCTCAAGCACAATGACTGGAAGACAGCATTTGCCCAAGTCGATGTACCCCGCATGAAAGAAGGCGGTCTCGATGGGGGTTTTTGGGTGATCTATACCGCTCAAGGTCCGCGTACGCCCGAGGGCCTGAACGCCGCCCGTGATGCAGGCCTGATGCGGGCGGTAGTGATCCGCGAAATGCTGGCGCGCAGTCCTAAGTACTTTGGTCTTGCCTTGAAAGCAGATGATGCCGCCAAGATCGCGGCCGAAGGTAAGCGCGTCGTCTTTATGTCAATCGAGAACTCCTATCCCTTGGCCAAGGACGTCTCGCTCTTGCAGACCTATTACAAGCTGGGTGTGCGCCTGGTCGGGCCGGTCCATTTTGCGAATAATGATTGGGCAGACAGTTCAACCGATAAACCCGAATGGGGCGGCCTAAGCCCACTTGGCAAGGAATTGGTGGCAGAGGCTAATCGTTTGGGGATGGTCCTCGACCAGTCCCATGCATCCGACCAAGTGCTGGACCAGATGCTGGAGTTGTCGACTGCCCCCATCATCGCGTCTCACAGCGGCTGCAAGGCGATTTATGACCACCCGCGCAATTTGGACGATGACCGCCTCAAGGCCTTGGCCGCCAAGGGCGGAGTGATCCAAATGAATGCCTTTGGGGCCTATTTGAAGGCTTTGCCGCAAACGCCAGAACGTCGGGCAGCTTTAGCCAAGCTCGCCGCAACTTATCCCAATCTCGCCAGCCGCAGCCAAGCAGATCAAGATGCATTCCGCCAAGCCCGCGCACGCTTGGACGTGGAATTTCCTGAAAACCGTGCGACCTTCGATGATTTCATGGCCCATCTTCTCCACGCCATCAAACTGATCGGTGTCGATCATGTCGGCATTGGGCTTGATTGGGATGGCGGTGGCGGTGTCGTCGGTCTCGAAGATGCGTCAAAAGTCTGGAAGATCACCCAAGCCTTGATGGCCGAGGGCTATTCCGAAGCAGACATCGCCAAGATCTGGGGCGGTAATGTGCTGCGCGTCATGCGTGAGGCTGAAGCCAAGGCGCAGAAATAGACTTATGAGGCCAGACGCCTTGGCCAAACTGGCTGAAGCGGTTAGAAGTCTTCTATGACCCAATTAAACAGCCAATTCCTCACCGCTTTACGTCTCCAAGTTGATTTCGCCGGCATGGCCCGGATCGGCAAGACACCACTGGGCAATCGCCTGATCGCGCCGGTTCTTGGCGGACGATTTGAAGGCCCGCGTCTGACGGGCGATGTTTTGCCAGGTGGGGCGGATTGGGCGCTTTATCGCGGCGACGACCGCATGCTGGTGGACGTACGCTTGACGCTAAAGACTGATGATGGCGCGCTAATCTATCTTACCTATCAAGGCGCATTGCGGACCTCGGCAGAGGATATGGCGCGATTTAAGAAGGGTGAGACCCTGTCGCCCGAAGCCTTTAATCTGCGCACCGTCACCCGGTTTGAGACCGCCGCGCCCCAGTATGACTGGTTGAACGACATGATTGGTATTGGCGTCGGCACGCAAGAGCCGACGGGCGTTGTCTATCAAATCTTTGAAGTGCTTTAGCCCGCACTGGGGCGATGGCTTTACAAGCTGACGCCAATGGCATTAGCGAGACCCAATTCCTGCGCGTGAAGGGTCCTGACTGTGCCTACTGATATTGAAATTGCTCGAGCCACGACACCAAGACCCTTGGCCGAAGTAGCAGCTAGAATTGGCATTTCGGCCGACGCCTTGATCCCCTATGGCCGCACCAAAGCAAAGTTGGATACGGCAAGATTGGTACCACGCAAGTCCGCCCAAGATGCAGCGCTGATTCTTGTCACGGCGATGAGCCCGACGCCCGCAGGCGAAGGCAAAACCACCACCACAATCGGTCTAGGCGATGGCCTAGCGCGCCTGGGCAAGTCGGTTGCGATTTGTTTGCGTGAGCCTTCACTTGGCCCCTGCTTTGGCCAGAAAGGTGGTGCGACGGGTGGCGGACACGCCCAAGTTATCCCCATGGACGAGATCAATCTCCATTTCACGGGCGACTTTCACGCCATTACGGCAGCGCACAATCTCTTGGCGGCCATGGTCGATAATCACCTTTATTGGGGCAATGCTCTTGGGATCGATCCACGCAAAGTGGTGTGGCGACGGGTGATGGACATGAATGACCGCGCGCTTCGTTCGATTGTCACCTCCTTGGGCGGTAATGGCCAACCGGTCGAGACAGGCTTTGACATCACGGTCGCGTCGGAAGTGATGGCGATCTTTTGCTTGGCAACAGATTTGGCCGACCTGCAAGCGCGATTGGGAGCCATTATCGTCGCCTATCGAAAGGACCACAGTCCCGTCACCTGCGCGGATTTGAAAGCTGAAGGGGCGATGACGGCCCTTTTGAAAGAGGCGTTTGAGCCTAACCTCGTGCAGACCTTGGAAGGCAATCCAGCCCTGATCCATGGTGGGCCTTTCGCCAATATTGCCCATGGCTGCAACAGCGTGGTCGCCACCAAAACCGCCATGGGCCTCGCAGACTTTGTGGTCACCGAAGCAGGCTTTGGGGCCGATTTGGGCGCAGAGAAATTCTTCGACATCAAGTGCCGCAAGGCAGGCCTCAGCCCTAAAGCGGTGGTTGTCGTGGCCACCATCCGCTCCTTGAAGATGAACGGTGGGGTGGCGAAACCAGACCTTGGTCGAACCGACGTCGACGCGTTGATCCGGGGTTGCGCCAATCTCGGCCAGCATCTGGAGAACCTCGCTCGCTTTGGCGTGCCAACGCTCGTCGCGATCAATCATTTCGTGCAAGATTCTGCCGATGAGATTGCTGCTGTCGAGGCCTTCGTCTCAAGTCATAGTAGCCGAGCAATCTTGTGCCGACATTGGGCAGACGGGGGTGCAGGCACACAAGATTTGGCCCAAGCTGTTGTCGAATTGGTGGAGGCTGACACCGCGCGCTTTCAGCCGCTCTATGAAGACGCCTTGCCATTGAGCCAGAAGATCGAAACAGTCGCCAAGCAAATCTATCGGGCCGGAGAGGTCGTGTTCGACAAAACCGCACAGGCCAAATTGCGCCGTTGGCAAGAGGCGGGCTTTGGCCATCTGCCGGTTTGCATGGCCAAGACCCAATATAGTTTCTCCACTGACCCAACAATTTTGGGCGCTGCGCAGGGGCATGTGGTCACGGTCCGCGATGTGCGGCTTTGCGCTGGGGCAGGCTTTGTCGTGGCCCTATGCGGCGACATCATGACGATGCCGGGCCTGCCCCGGATCCCGGCGGCCGAAGCAATCGGAGTGGACGCAGATCGTCACATCACCGGTCTATTTTGAGGGCGCAGTTCCGATTGTGAACGGACCCATAGAATCCATGATTTTTGGATCGCTAGCAGACTTAGCCCCGCCGAAAATATAGCCCCCGGGCTTTGCTTCGAGGCTGCGATAAGCGGCATCATAGTCCCAGGTTGTCAGATACAGCTTTGCACCGGTTAGATCAGCTTGATCGCCAAAGCTTGAGCTTGGAAAGATCAGGGTGATCCGCTTGGCGTCCTTGTCCACGCTGATACTTGGGGCAGGGCCTGCTTTTGTGCCTTCTTGTGTCGCATTCGCCCCATCATGGCTAAACAGAGCATTTGTCCAACCGTGGGCCCGGAAGCGATAATGCCAAGTCATGTCGCCGGGCAAATCGCTACGCTGGTTTGGCATCGCCCGTGCGCCAGTGCCTGACTGACCTGGCAATTGGATAAAGCCGGTCAGGCTTAGGTGATCAAAGCCATTTTGTGGACTCCAAACTTGGCTGATGGCACCCATGTCGAGTTCAAGCTTGAGTGCACCTCCTGCCGTTGACACGCGAGCCCCACGAAAATCCATTGTCGGTGGTGCAAAGCTCGGATCTGTTGGATAGACATAGGTAGCGCCCGGTGGCCCGGTGTCGTCGCCAGCCGGGTCGGCTATTTCATTGCGCAGGCTCCAAGATGGGCGGACTTTAAACGTACCAGCCGCTGAGGCTTGTCCCGATTTAGTCGAATAAGCCGTCACCCGGTGCGTGATGGTTTCATCAACAAAGGCGGCAGTCGACAGCTTAGCTTGCCAGCGGCCTGTGGCGTCAGCTTGAACCAATTGGGCCTCGCCCAAATTGCCATCTAGTACCAGCTTAAGTTCTTCCCAAGGGCCAGCTTGGCCGTGCACGATCAGGGTGGGCGTCGTTATCGGGCCATCGGGTAACGCGTCCAAGGTCATGCCAATTGGGGCTGCTTTCAAGCTCAAAGGTGGGGCTTTAGAGACCCGCCACACTTTGCCTGCATGTGGAGCAAGTTGTGTCGTAAGGCGCTGGTTCTGGCCGACGACGAGGAGAGGCGCTTTTCCGTCCATCGCAAACAAAGGCTGTAAAACCGTGCCAGATACTTGGCCGATATCGAGATTGTCTAGAAGCACGGGATGATCCGCCGTATTCATGGCAACCAAAAGGGTCTCGCTGCCGTCTTGCATGAGATAGACCAATGCCCCAGCACCAGCTGCTTCCCCCGCCAGAACCTTGGGCGTGCCGCGCGACAGAACCCGGTTTTCCCGGCGCAGCTTTGTTAGGCTCGCAATATAGCGATAAAGGGGGGTGGTCGTGTCGAAATGATCGCGCCCACCCGAGCCCCAGCCTTTGGCGAACATGGCTGCGCGCTGCACGGTGAAGCCTTGCTCGGTACCATAATAAATCACTGGGATGCCGGGCAATGTCATCATCATCAATAGGTTTTGGCGTAGCCCAATTTCCGTCCCGCCACTCAAAAATCGGTCGACATCGTGATTATCAAGGAAGCTTGGCATCAGATGGGGCCGTTGGTGCAGCGCCATCATGTTCTCGATCCGAAAGGCTAATTCAGCGGGCGGTCTACCGCGCGCAAAAACGTCTGTCGCCGTGCCATAGAGTGGGAAATTGATCATGCCGGGGGCACGGGCTTCGCCATTTGGCCCAACCATGTAGCTGTTTATCCGCCGCGCGACCTTGTCTTCAAAGCGGCGATCCATGCCAAAGCCTTCACCGAAGACATGGAAATTGTCGCGGCCAGTCCGTCGCGCCACCTCAGCAATGCCCGGTGCCTTTGGGTCCTTGCTATACATGAAGTCGGTCATGAGCTCGGGCGGGACATAGAAGATCGTATCCACGCGGAACCCATCGACCCCAGCTTCTTTAATCCAATGGGCGTAGGAATCGCGCAAAGCCCGTTTCACCACGGGGTTTTCGGTATTGATGTCATCAAGGCCGCTCAATTGGAAATTTAGCTCTTGGTCCCGTTCGGAGAGGTTATTGATATCAGGCGTCCAGTGATAGATTCCCGCTTCGCGGTCGGCCTTGCGCCGGGGGTCATTTAAGGAAAACGGATACTGCGTTGGTGCCGCCATGGGCACGGAATTGGGATAGGGGATATAGCCCTTCACTGGGTCGGCGGGATCGTACTCTGACCCATAATTGAAGAAATTGCCGGTGTGATTCAGAACAATGTCTTGGATCAGATACATGCCCTTCCCGTGCAAGGCGCGGGACAGATTTTGATAGTCTTTGAATGAGCCTAAGTGCCGGTCAATCGTTTTGAAGTCACCGGCCCAATAGCCATGATAGCCGCCATAGCCTGTCGCGGGGTCCAGCCATTGGTTTTTCACCGGCGGCGTCACCCAAACTGACGTCGCGCCGAGACCCTGAATATAATCAAGCCGTTTTTCAATGCCTTTCAGGTCTCCGCCTGAAAACCGTCCCCGTAGTGCAGGATCAAACTCGCCCTTGCCTTGGTCATTATTGCTGGGGTCGCCGTCCTCAAAGCGATCGGTCATCACAAAGTATATCACCTGATCCCGCCAATCAGGCGAGGGCACATGCAGGGGGCCAGGGGTCTGAGCCATCGCGCCACCCCCTGCCAAGGACGCACAGGTAAGCGCAGCCAAGCTCAGGCCTTTGAGAAGCGAACGAAGGGTCATGCAGATGTCCTTGTGGGCTGAGGCAAACTGCGCGTTTGACCGGCTTGTCGATACGCGCGCGGGGTTAGGCCAAATCTTTGTTTGAACTGGAAGGCAAAATGGGCGGGGCTGGCAAACCCCGCATCTTGGGCAATGATACCAATAGCCTCGCGGCCTTGCACCAGACGCCTGGCGGCCAATTGGAGACGATAAACCCGCACATAGGTTGTTAGGCTCATACCCATGATCTCAGCGAACCGCCGCGAAAAATAATTGGCAGACATGTGACATAGCGAGGCCATCTGCTCCAACGTCCATTCCTTGCCCGGTTGAGCGCGCAGCGCATCGAGAGCTGGACGCAGACGATCGACCGGCAGCGCTACTTTTTGGCCTTGATGTTGCGCACGCGGCGTAACCATCCGCGTCGCATACGCGGCCCAGACGATCAGCTCTGCCGTCCGCGTCACAATCGCCGTTTGGGAAATGGATTGACCAGCTTCCAACAAAAGATCGCATAAAGTGTCGAGCTGTTTGGCTTGGCCCTCAGAAGGGACGCCATAAAACGGATTTGCTAAGTCCAGTTCAGGCACTGTCTGTGAGAGAGCCTCAATCGTATCGGCATCTAATTGTACCAGCACCCAAGACTTCTCGCCCGGACTGAACACATAATCATGGTGGCACATGGGCGGCACATAGACCACGCTGCGCGGATGTAGCGCAATCTCCTCACCATCGAGCCAAAAAGACCCGGCCCCGGACTGAAAAATCACCAGTTCAGCGACGCTATGATAATGTGGAAAGCGGTCGAGACCCGGCGCGTCTTCACCATGCTGAACCCTCTCTGCCCAAACGGTCATGCCCGGGGCTAATTCTACGGGTTCGCAAAGATGACGTAGCGGCATAGTGGCACCATGGCTTGAAATGAGGCCGGGTGCAAGATTGGGCGGCCTGACGAGGTTGTGAACCTTTAGGCCAAAAGCGGTACCAAATCAGCCGGTCAACTGCCTCGCCAAACGGTCGCCTACTCGCAGTGCATTGGCAACAATGGTCAGGGTCGGATTGACTGCGGCGGAGGAGACAAACACGCTTGCATCCACCACATAAAGATTTTCCAGATCATGGGCCTTGCACCATTTGTCGACAACCGAACTTGTCGGGTCATCCCCCATGCGAAGGGTCCCGCATTGGTGCGCGGTGCCGTAAAGTGGCAGCTCTTGGTCGATGGTGAAATTGGCTTCAAACAGGGACGACCGCTCACGCGTGAAGCCTTGTAGACCCGTCTCTAGCTTTTCAACGAGCTTCTTGTGAGCAGTTAAATCGCCTTCGGTATAGGAGAGCTTGATTCCGCCATTTTCGTTCAGCGTCACCCGATTATAAGGCCGCGGCAGGTCTTCGGACATCACCAAAAAGCTGACCATGCGTTCGGCAAGAGCATCGCTAAAAGAGTCCGGGATCAGATTGGGGCTCACGACATCGGCTAATTGCCCTTCCAACGTTTGGCCAGACATATATTCCAACATTTGAATCTGCCCCATCGGATAGGGGAATTGTTCCTGTGAGTCGCCATAATAGAAATCATTGACGCACAAGGTCTTTGGAAAACTGGATTCAAAACGCGCGAGCAGCGATACCGAAAGCACTGCCGAGGTGCTGTGATACATATAATTGCGCCCAACTTGGTCTGAGCTATTGGCGAGGCCATTGGGATGTTTGGGGCTGACGGACTTCAAAAGCAGAGCCGCCGAATTTGCAGCCCCTGCTGCCAACGCGACATAATCGGCACTGAATGTCACTTCTCCATCTGGTCCAGAGGCAACCACGTCGGTGATTTTCTTACCACGGGCGTCGGTCTTCAACTCCAGAACTTTATGGCCCGGCAGAAGCGTGACGTTTGGAAAAGCTTCCAGAGGCTTTAAGGCCGCCGTGCGTGCATCCACTTTTGCCAGCAAGCGGCACGGGAAACCGCCACAAGTCTTGCACCGCACACATATGCCGTCACGCGGATTCTCATCATTGCGGCGGATACCCAAGGGCAGTGGCGAAGGTGTCCAACCCAAGTCCTCAAAATGCTCTTTTAATCGCAGCATGCCCGGATCGTGGGTCAAGGCAGGAAAGGGGTAGGGCGGATCGTTGGGATCATCTGTGGGGTCAATGCCGCGTTCGCCATGAACCTCCCAAATACGCTCCGCCACCTCATACCAAGGCCGCATGTCTTCATAAGTGACGGGCCAAGCCGGGCTGATGCCGTCAAAATGCTCCATCCGCTCAAAGTCCAAAGACTTAAAACGCATCAAGGCGGCCCCATAAAAGCTTGTGTTGCCACCAACCCAATAATGGGTGTTGGGCGTGAAGGTTTTATCGTCCTTGTCGGTCCATTGCTCGTCGGTGCGATAAATCCGGTCGACGAAAACCCGCTTTGGATCCCAGTTCTCGCGACCAATTGGAATATGTTCGCCACGCTCCAGGATAAGAATAGACTTTCCGGTCGCTGCTAAGGCTTGGGCAAAGCTAGCGCCACCGGCACCAGAACCGATGATCAGAATGTCATAATGGGGCATAGTCGTCTCGTTAGGCAGTAGGGTCGGGCAGGGCAAATTTCTTGGCTTGAGGGCGGATGAGGGCCGCCGTCCAACTATCTGGCAGAATTTTCATAAATGCAACCGCAAGTTTGTTCGGCCAGCCGGGGACAACCACTTCCTTGCCAGCCTCATTGGCGGCCATGGCGATTGCAACCACGTCCTCGGCTGTTTGCTTGTAGAGATTAGACTTTGCGATCAATTGATCGGTGCCATTAGCTTTGGCAAAGTCGCTTTCAGTCTGACCGGGGCAAATGGCGGTTACTAGCACGCCCTTGTCCGCAACTTCGGCAGCCAGCGATTGCGTCATTTTCACCACAAAGCTCTTGGCAGCTGGGTAGAGCGTATGGCCCGCCGCGCCCGAAGAAAAGGCCACCATGCTGGCGACATTAATGATGCGTCCATAGCCGCGTTGAACCATGCCGGGTAGTAAGGCATGGGTGAGGCTGACGACGGAGGTCACCAACACCGCGACAAAATCCGTCTGTTGTTCGGCTTTGGTAGCCAAGAAAGTCTGAGGCAGGGAATAGCCAGCATTATTGACCAGAATGTCGCACGATCTGTCGTGCTCTGCCAAAGCGGTCACGATTAGGCCGGTCGCTTCTGGCTTGGACAAGTCAGCTTTGACCGCAAAAGCTGAGATCCCATGTTGCTGAGACAAGGCATTTGCTAGGGCTTCCAGTCGATCGAGTCGGCGAGCGACAAGGCAGAGGTCTACGCCTTGGTTTGCATAGGCGCGGGCAAACGCCTCGCCGATGCCAGAAGAAGCCCCTGTGATAACGGCGAGTCGACGTGGCAATGAAGTCTGGGTCATGTTGGATCGCCTCCCGTGATCAAGCGAGCCCACCCTAAAGTGAATTGTCAAAGCATGCACGGGTCTGTGGCTGTTTGCAGATGTCCCGCGGTGTCATTGCTGGTTTGTAACAAGAAAAATACAGGTCTTTTGGTTGGCAAGCTGGCAAAGGAGTGCGACAGTTGGCAGTGAACATGCTGAAAACTGATTGGTACTTTCGAGATCAGGTTTTGGTATACGGACCAATTTTTTTGGGGGGCCAAAACCTATGTCACTGAAGTCTAATATGCTGTGTTGCACCATTCTTGCGACACTTTCCGTTACCCCGTTCGCACCAGCTTTCGCTCAAACAGCACCTGCGCCAACCGCGCCTGAGGCCGCCAAAGAAGCCGAAGTCGTTGTAGTTGTCGGGACGCGGATTGAAGGCGCAAAGGCTGCAGGTGACTTGCCTGTGTCGGTGTTGACGGCTGAGCGGATTGCCGCTGTCGGCAGTGTTTCGGGCGACGATCTATTCCGCTCGATCCCGCAAGCGGGTGACGTTCAATTCCAAGAGTCGCGCACGACTGGCAATCTTAATGACGCGCGCGGCGATAACTCGTCGATCAACTTGCGCAGCGTTGGCACTGGCAACACCTTGGTCTTGCTCAATGGTCGCCGCATGATCCTGACGCCAGGCACGCAGACTGAAAACTTTGTGCCGGTGCAAACTGCTAATACGAACTCTTTACCTGTCGGGGCGATCAGCCGCATTGAAGTGTTGCGCGATGGAGCAGCGGCCATCTACGGCGCAGACGCGGTTGCTGGCGTCGTCAACGTGGTGCTGGACAAGCGGTACACTGGCGTGCGCGCTGATCTCCGTCATGCGTTTGCTGATGGCACCGAAGAATCGACGGCGTCAATCAAGTCGGGCTTTGAGACCCCAGGCGGCGGCCGCTTGATGGTATTTGGCAGCTTCACCCATCGTACCCCTTTGATGGCCAGCGAGCGGGCGTTTTCCGCCAGTGAAGATCATCGCGCCGCTCTATTTGGTACGCCTTGGGCAGGCGATACCTCCTTTGACAACCGCTCTACTTCTTCGCCTTGGGGCTCGTTCACCGTCATTCCGGCGACCACCATTGTGCGCCAAGGCACCACGGCGCTTACAGCGTCAGGCGTGTTCCATGTAGAGCCAACCAATAATTTCGCAGCCGGCTGTTCCAGCACCGTTATCAATGGCAATCTGTGCTTGCGCAGTGGCACGATCACCGGCGCAAACTCCCGCGTTTTGCGCTATGATGAAAACCCAGACCGCAGCATTCGCGGTGGGCTAGACCGCGCCACCCTATTTGGTACCTTCACCCAAGATATCGGCTCGATGGAGTTCTTCTCCGAGCTTGGCTATTATCATGCTGAATTGGAAGGCAAGCGCGAGCAATCGGCCCCGATTTCAAGTGCCGTAATCTCGATCCCCGCTACCAATTTCTACAACCCGTTTGGTGCTGCCACGATCAATGGCGTGGCCAATCCAAACCGCCTCGCCAATTTGACCGGTGTACCCACCACTGGCTTGGCCTTGCGGATCACCACCTATCGCCCAGTTGATGCCGGTCCTCGTACCTTTGTGGTGACCGACGACATGGTGCGCGGTCTAGCAGGCTTGCGCGGGGATTGGGGCGATTTCAAATGGGAATCGGCCGTGACCTATTCGTGGGCCCGTACCGATGACGAAACCCGCAATGTCATCAGCAACACCTTGTTCCAACAGGCTTTGGCTAAGTCCACACCTGATGCTTACAACCCCTTCAACGGTGGAACCCAGCCAGCCTATTCCTTTGGCGATGCGACACCGAGCGACGCTGCAACCATCAAGTCCTTCTTGGTCAATGCCAATCGTATTGGTACCACTTCTTTGGCCACCATCGACTTCAAGATCTCCAAGGCAGAATTGTTTAAGTTGCCCGCAGGTTCCGTCGGCTTTGCGGGTGGTGTTGAAGTTCGCAACGAGACCTACCAAGACAATCGTGACTCCCGCCTTGATGGGACGGTCACCTATACCGACGTCGTTACTGGCATCACCTATGGCACGGACATCATGGGCGCCAGCCCATCACCGGATGTGAAGGCTGATCGCTCTGTCGCCGCCATGTTTGCTGAACTTTCCGTGCCGGTTGTATCGGAAGAGATGAATGTTCCGCTCATCAAGTCGATCGACTTGCAATTGGCGGCACGCGGCGAAAGCTACTCGGATTTCGGCGAGGTGGTGAAGCCAAAGATCGCTGGCAGCTGGGTGATTGTCGATGCGATCAAGCTGCGCAGCTCATGGTCGCAAAGTTATCGTGCACCAAACCTTGCACAATTCTATAGCGCTGGCACGCAAGTGGCGAACACGCGGACCGACTTTGCAGCTTGCCGCTTGAACAACACGACTTGTACCGGTGTCAGCACATTGGAAGTCCGGGCGGGCAATCAAAAGCTGAAGCCGGAAGATGCTGAGAACTTCTCTTATGGTCTGGTGTTCCAGCCAATCAAGGGCCTGACCGTTACCGTCGATTCTTGGTCGTTGAAGTCGGATGGCGTGATCGGGATCCAGGGCGCACAGAACCAGATCCTTTATGATCTGTTGTTACGCCAGAGCGGCAAGTCCAATCCAAACGTCGTCCGTTTTGCCCCAGTCGGTACCCAAGTGGTCGGCGATCTTTCGTTTGTACAGGACGATTACTTCAACCTCGGTCCCCGCACGTTGGAAGGGATTGATTTTGGCTTGAGCTATGATCTCAGGACCAAAGAGTATGGCAATTTCAGCATTGACTTAGCGGCTTCGAAATTGACTGAGTTCCAGCAGTCCGCTTCTCCTGTGCAACAAGAACTGATCGACGCAAATGCGGCGGGCAAGTTTGGGACAGGTGTGACGATCACCCAAGCCGGCAGTCAAATTCAGGTCAATGGCAATCCAGAATGGCGCGCCACGGCGAACCTGACTTGGCGCAAAGGCCCCATGAGTGTGGGTGCCTTGGTCAGTTATGTCGGTCCAGTCTTTGATACGGGCACCTTGTTGGTCAATGGGCAAAACTATCAGTTGGACTCCATGACCACCGTCAACACCTATGTCCAATACCGCAAAGATGGCTATCGGGCCCGCTTTGGTGCACGCAATGCGTTTGACCAAAAGCCACCGCGTAGCTCGTCCAACTATGGCTTCTTGGGTTCCTTGCATGACCCAATTGGTCGGATGTTCTATGTGGAGCTGTCCAAGGAATTCTAAGAACTGTCTCAGCACGTCACAGGCCTCTTTCTTGCGCATTGCTTGAAAGGGGCCTTGATGTCTTAGTTGTTAGGGTTGAAATTTAAGCGGGAAAGAAGCGGCAATGAAGCAAACATCTCACCTGATGCGTTTGATTGTGGGGGTTGCTGTTTCGGCCTCGCTGGTGTTTTCTCCGGTTCAAGCCCAGCGCAAACAGCTTCTTGAATACCCCAGCATCCACTCACCCGTTGTCGGCCAGTCCGGCATGGTTGTGACCCAAAACGCCACCGCGTCCAAAGTCGGGGCCGATATCATCGCTCAAGGCGGCAATGCGGTTGATGCAGCGGTTGCGATTGGTTTTGCTTTGGCCGTGACCTTGCCACGTGCAGGCAACATTGGCGGCGACGGCTTTATGCTGATCCACGATCAAGCCACCGGCAAGCAACACTTCATCGACTTCCGCTCTGTCGCACCAAAAGCTGCGACCTTGTCCATGTTCATCGATAATGCAGGCAAAGAAAGCCCAATCGCTGGCCGGGGCTATCTGGCACCTTCGGTCCCCGGCACCGTTGCAGGCCTTTATCTGGCCCATCAAAAGCATGGCAAGCTGTCCTGGTCAGCCGTTGTGGCCCCTGCCATTGCCTTGGCGCGCGATGGGATCGTCATCACGCCAGACGAAGCTTTCGTGTTCGAATGGGCGCAAGAACGTCTGTCAACCAGCGAAGCGGGCAAGCGCGCCTTTTATAAGCCAGACGGCAGTCTTTATCGCGCTGGTGAAGTTCTGAAGCAGCCCGATCTAGCTTGGACGCTAACTCAAATCTCGCAGCGTGGGGCGGACGGCTTCTATAAGGGGCCAGTCGCGCAGAAATTTGCTGCCGATATGGCCCGTCACAATGGCCTGATTACCGAAGCTGACCTTGCAGCCTATCGCCCCGTTGAACGTGAGCCCCTGCGTGGCAGCTATCGCGGCATCGACATTGTGACCGCACCACCAGCCAGTGCTGGCGGGGCCACCATGCTCAACATCCTCAATATGCTTGAGAATTTTGACCTCAAGGCTACAGGTGCCGGGTCTGCCCGTTCGCTCCATTTGATGTCAGAGGCGATGAAGCGGGCGTATATTGATCGCACAGAGGTTCTGGGTGACACCGATTTCGTCAAAGCCCCGGTAAAAGGATTTATCTCTAAAGCTTATGGCCAAGAGCGGGCCAAGAGCATTGACCCCAACAAAGCCTCTCAAGCCAAAAAGCTGAACGTTGGTGATCCAATGCGGTTTGAAAGCCCATCAACCACGCACTACTCGGTGGCGGATGCCCAAGGAAATGTCGTCAGCACCACCTATACCTTAGGGGCCGACTTTGGCTCTGGTGTCATGATTGAGGGCACTGGCATTCTTTTGAACAATCAGATGAATAACTTCGACCATGAAGGGGCGTTTGAGGCACAAAAGAATGGCACAGAGCCGCCCCTGAACGCCATGGCACCGGGCAAACGCATGTTGTCGACTATGATGCCGACGATTGCCTATAAGGATGGCAAGCCTTGGCTGGTGGTAGGGACGCCAGGTGGCAGCACCATCATCACCACTGTTACCCAACTCATCGTCAACGTGATCGATTTCAACTTGAATATTGACGAGGCGACACACCAGCCGCGCATTTATCAGGGTTGGACCGACACATTGCGGGTGGAGCCAAACTTTAATCCAGACACGGTCGCCTTACTGGAGCGCATGGGCCATAAGGTGACATCGGATGAGACTATGGGCAGTGCTCAATCCATCATGATTGAAAATGGCCTCTTTCTTGGTGCCGCTGATCCCCGTCGTCCGGGTGCCTTGGCGGTTCCAGCGACAGCACCTCGCTGAGGCAATTGTTCGGCAGGTGATGGCTTGAATGACCCAACCTATGCCATAGGTTGGGAGCTCTTGAGCCAACGGATACATTCATGCAAGCCACGCTATCTCCTTTGAAATTCCAAGACCCTTTACGCACTGCGAAAGGGGAAGAGCGGGCCTTTGTGGCCTTTGATGGCTTTCAGACGCTTTGGTTCAATACCGGGACCTTGTGCAACATCACGTGTATCAATTGCTATATCGAAAGCTCGCCCACCAACGACCGCTTGGTCTATCTAACGCTTCAAGACGTCGTGCCCTATTTGGACGAGTTAGCAGAGTTGCAGCCCGGGTCCATCGAAATTGGCTTTACGGGCGGAGAGCCTTTCCTCAACCCCGACATGCTCGAAATTTTGACCATCGCGTTACAGCGCGGGCATCCAGTGCTTGTTTTGACAAATGCCATGCGGCCGATGATGCGCCCACGCGTGCAGGAAGGGATCAAAGGCTTGATTGCCAGTTTTGGCGACCAATTGACGTTTCGCGTCAGTCTCGATCATTGGAGCGCCAGCTTCCATGATCAAGAGCGCGGCGAGGGTGGTTTTGATGAGACGTGTCTGGGTCTGGATTGGCTGGCAGCCCAAGGGGCAAAGCTGGCCATTGCTGGGCGCACCTTATGGGGCGAAAGCCAAGAAGCCAGTGAGGCTGGCTTTCGGGCTTTGGTTGCTGAGCGAAATTGGCCGATCGACGTCGAAAAACCCTTATCGCTTGTTCTGTTCCCGGAGATGGATGCGCGCGTCGATGTGCCAGAAATTACACCAGCATGTTGGGGGATATTGGGAGTCGATCCGAAGGGTCTGATGTGCGCGAGTTCTCGGATGATCGTTAAGCGCAAAGGTGCCGATGCGCCGGTTGTTTTGCCCTGCACCCTCCTGCCGTATGAACCTGAATTTGAAATGGGCGAGACTTTAGCCGGAAGCCTTGGACCGGTGCGTTTGAACCATCCCCATTGCGCCAAATTCTGCGTGCTGGGTGGTGGCTCCTGTTCAGCATAAGACGCGCTTTGATCCTAATGGATCACAGTTGCGCACTAATCCCATGTGCGCCCTAAAAGCGCACCAAGCTCTTCTAGTAGTTGCGCCTCAGAGGTCACCTTGATCGTGCGCATCCCCATGGCTTTAGCGGGCTTTAGATTGATCCCCAAGTCGTCCAAATAGATACAAGTCGAAGGGTCAACCTGAAGCGTTTCGCACATCAACTGATAGATGCGGGGATCGGGCTTGCGGATCCCGATCTTTGAACTTTCAATGACGTGATCAAAGACAGCCATGACCGCGCCAACCGCTTGAGCCTTTTCTTGGGTTCCCGCCATGCCAGCACCATGGCCAACGGGCACATTATTGGTGATGCACCCCAAGCGATAGGTGCCTTTCAACGACTTGAGGGCGGCGATTGCACCCGGGCGCAAGTCGCCTGCCAGCAAGGCCAGGACATCGCGGCCAGCGACTTTGTGCCCCAGTGCCGTGCTTTCTGCCGTGAACAAAGCGTCAAAAGTCGCTGCATCAATCTCTGCCCGCTCAAACAATGCCCAAGCATTGGTATCGGGGTTTACGCTGTTAACTTGGCGAATGAAGTTCTCGGGCAATCCTTGTTGCCGCTCATACCGCGCGAAGGCTTCAAACGGCGACGAGGTTAAGACCCCGCCAAAATCCCAAATCACTGCTGCCGTATCGACCATAATGCCCACCTGTTTTGCCGCGGGAGCTTAGGCGCTTTTGCGCTTACGGTTCAAGCTGGAGGGGACGGTGGTTTGCAGGCGAAGCGCTATTCAGATTTGCGGTCTGTCAAGAAGTGAAAGAGGTCAATCAATCTGCCAGCGAAGCGTCATGACTAAGCGCTTTATTCGCCATTAAAGCGAAGATTGAGGTAAGTATTACGCCATTACCATGTATATACATGATTTTTATTGACTTTATAAATTCAAAATGACTTTCTGCTTTGGGTAACCATCCTTTGAATATCTGTCTAATCAAATCCAGTCACGTTTGTAAGGTCGCAACTATGAAACGCATCGCCCTTTGGTCCTTGTCGGCATGCTTGCTGGTCCCCACGCTGGCAACGGCACAACAGCCGCTGGATTTGCAAATGCCGCCTCAAGCCAAGCCTGGTCAATGCTTTGCGCGCGTGCTCGTTCAAGCTGGTTATCGCACGGAAGCCGTGCCGGTAGTCATCCGCGATGCACACGAAAGTGTGCAGGTTAGCGATCCTGTTTTTAAAAGTGAGATTCAAAGCATCCCGATCAGCGATGCATACAAAGATTATGTCGTAACCCCACCAACCTTCCGGACTGAACAGCAGAAGATCGTTGTTCGTCCTGCCCATGAGCGCTTGCGTGCTTCCCCGGCCGTGATTGGAACAAGTCCCGTAACAGTGGTGATCCGCGAGCCACGACTTGTTTGGCGTCCCGGTAGCAAGGGCTCAGAAGTGCGCCGCATTGATGCGGCCACGGGCGAAGTTTTTTGCTTGGTTGAAGAACCAGCCAAGACCGCTGTGATGCAGCGTGAAGTCCAAATCACGCCAGCGCAGGTCACACGTGAGCACGTTCCTGCGGTTGTGGAAACCATCGAGCGGCGTTTCCTAGTTACGGCTCCCACCGTCCGCGAGGTCTATGTAAAAGCCGAAAGTAAGGATGTGAAAATCCAGACCTTGGTTCAGCCAGCTCGCGAGATCCGCACCAAAGTGGAGGCCCGCACGGGCACCTTGCAGCGCCAAGTTGAAGTAACGCCAGAGCGCTATGAGTGGGTGCCGGTTGTGTGTGTTGATACACCAGAAGGGCGGCACTCCATTCAGGCTGTTCAAAGCGCTTTGGCGGCGAGAAAATACTATAGCGGTCCAATCGACGGCCTTATCGGTCCAAAGACCAAACAAGCACTAGCTGCTTTCCAGCGTGCTAATGGCCTTCCGGGGCAAGGTAGTTTGACTGTCGCAACTGCTCGCGCCTTGGGCTTGTGAACAGTTCATCATTTTTGACCACTTGAGACTCTTGAAACTGAATTACTTTTCGGTTTCTGAACCTGTACACTTGCGCTAAATATTTCTTCGGGTATCAATTTTCGATCTTGGAGAACCTTTGCTTTGGCTGCATCAACTTCGATTCCCATAACGATACTGATTGTCGATGATAATCAGCACATGCGGGGGATTTTGAAAGAATTGCTGCGCGCTGCAGGCGTGAGTGATATCAAGGAAGCCTCAGACCCTTTGGAAGCGTTTGAGTACATGAAGTCGAGTTTGGTAGACTTGCTATTGGTCGACCTTGCTATGCCATTGATGGATGGTGTTGAATTTACCAGAATGGTCCGCACGAACGAAGATAGCCCGAACCACTTCCTTCCAATCATCATGATTACCGGCCATTCAGAGCGTTCTCGAGTAAATGCCGCTCGTGATGCGGGTGTAAATGAATTCTTGGTGAAGCCTGTCACCGCGAAAGGCTTGATGGAGCGCTTGTCGCTGATCGTGAATAGGCCGCGCAACTTTGTGAAGAGCAAGCAATATTTTGGTCCAGATCGCCGCCGCAGGCCGGACCCCAATTTTAGTGGCGAAGAGCGGCGCAAAGACCTGCAAGCAAAGGCCTGAGACCTGCGGTTGGCTGTCTTCCGGCGAGTTGGACCTGTGGTCCAATTTCAAGTCGTGGGATGACTCGCGATTTGGTGTCGACAAAGGCTGAAAAAATAGCAGCAGAAAACCCTTGATAATATGCTGAATAATATAAACTTTTTGACGGTTTTTTATGTGATGTTTTTTGAAGTGAAAAAAACAATTGCGTCCCGGAAAAATAGCCTTATACGCGCTCCTTCCGGCGGACCTGGAAACAGCATCCAGTCCACTAACGCCCCCTCGGGCCCAGGCCACACGGCAGCGGCTTCCACCCCCGCTTCCGGCGTAAGCTTCCAAGGGCGGACCTGACTTACATCCGGGTAAGGATCGGGCTTCCGATTTTTGCCTAGCATGTCCGACTAACGCCGGCCTGGGTTTAGATCATAGGGGGGTCCGCATGGATCACTTTAATTCTGCGCACGACGCTGTCGTGAAGCTGCGTCCGGATGTGCCATTGGCAGTCAACCGTCCGCATCTTGTTCGGGCGGCTGCACGTTGGTTCCTCGATTCGTTCGAGGGCGATATTCTTTATGCGGTGAAGGCAAACCCTTCACCTTGGGTGCTGGAAGCCTTGTGGCGTGAAGGCGTGCGTCATTTCGACGTCGCATCCGTCAATGAGTGCAAGCTGGTGCGGGACATGTTCCCAACGGCGACTTTGGCATTCATGCATCCGGTCAAGAATCGTGCAGCGATTGCGCGTGCCTATCATGAATTTGGCTGTCGCATTTTCGCGCTCGATAGTGTGGAAGAACTGCAGAAAATTATTGATGAGACCGATGGTGCGACGGACCTAACTTTTGTTGTCCGCCTACGAGTCAGCAATGCCGACGCCAGCTTGAAGTTGGAGGCAAAGTTCGGGGCCATGGGCGAAGAGGCTGTCGCGCTTCTGCGCTCTGCCCGGGCGGCTACCCAAGAAGACCTTGGTGTATCGTTCCATGTTGGCAGCCAATGCATGAACCCCAGCGCTTGGCGTTCGGCCTTGCGCGAAGCTTCGCGATTGATCATCCAAGCTGGCGTAACCATCGACGTGGTTGATGTTGGCGGTGGCTTCCCCTCGGTTTATCCGGGCATGACCCCACCTCCGATGCAGCTATTTGTCGACGAGATTCATCGCGTGTTTGACGCCATGCCGGTGACGATGAATTGCAAGCTCTGGGCAGAACCTGGCCGGGCTTTGGTGGCTGAAGCAACCTCGATCGTTGTCAAAGTCGACCTGCGCAAAGGCGACGCGCTTTACATCAATGATGGCTCCTATGGGAACTTGTTTGACGCCACTCACGTCAATTGGGTCTATCCAGTGTCGATGATCCGCCCAGACGGCGGGGCAATATCCAAACTGGCTGACTTCCGCTTCTATGGGCCAACGTGCGATTCGATGGATGCTGCTAAAGGGCCTTTCCGTTTGCCGGCCGATATTGGCGAGGGCGATTGGATCGAGATTGGTATGTTGGGTGCTTACGGCGTTGCTATGGCGACCCGCTTTAATGGCTATGGCGAGAGTGTGGATGTCATCGCAGAAGATGCGCCGCATGCATCGATGTTTCCTTTGCTCGACGAAGTCGCGGGGCGCGCCAGCCGTTTCGCAAAAGGCTAATACAATCTGCGCCTTCACTTAGATCAGGCAGGCCTTGAAGTCAGGGCCTGCCTTTTCTCATTTAGGCCGTTGATTTACTGCGCTCCACCGCTATCAACCCTTTGCCGAAGCTTGTGACTTGGACTATGTCACATCTACCGCAGTCGGTATGAGGATACGCGTCGCATGGTCCAGCTTACACTTCCAGCCAATTCTCGGGTGACCAAGGGCAAGCATTACCCCGCCCCAGCCGATGCTAAGAAAGTTCGGACGTTTAAGATTTACCGCTATGACCCTGAGACGGGCCAAAACCCGCGCTGGGACACGTATGACGTAGCTGTCGACCAGTGCGGCCCGATGGTGTTGGATGCCCTGATCCATATCAAGAGCACGATGGATGCGACCTTGACCTTCCGCCGTTCGTGTCGCGAAGGCGTCTGCGGATCGTGCGCCATGAACATTGGAGGGCGCAACACCTTGGCTTGCACCAAGGGCCATGATGAAATTCATGGTGATACCTTGTCGGTCAGCCCGCTGCCGCACATGCCAGTGATCAAGGACTTGGTGCCTGACCTCACGAATTTTTACGCGCAATATGCTTCTATTGAACCTTATATGCAGACAACGACGCCTGCACCGGAGAAGGAATGGAAGCAAAGCCCTGAAGACCGCGAAAAAATGGACGGTCTGTATGAGTGCATCCTATGCGCTTGCTGCTCGACCTCGTGCCCGTCCTATTGGTGGAATGGCGACCGCTATTTGGGCCCCGCGGTTCTTTTGCAAGCTTATCGCTGGCTGATCGACAGCCGCGATGAAGAAAAGGGCAAGCGCCTCGACAACCTGGAAGACCCGTTCCGGCTCTATCGTTGCCACACCATCATGAATTGCGCCCAAGTCTGCCCTAAGGGCCTCAATCCTGCCAAAGCGATTGGCGAGATTAAGACCATGATGGTTGAACGCGCGCTTTAACCTAAATTGTGACAACGCCCTGTCGAGCGTTAAGCCACCGAATCTTAAAGCCGGATCACGCTTTGGATTTTATGGGCCAAATGCGCATATTGGGGGTAGTCCTCGCATAGGATCTGCAGGAAGACCTCCCAGGGCGGAATGTTGCTCATATAGACAGGCCCTTCGAGGCCAGCATAAGCGCCCCCGCCCACTTCAGTGGAGAGGCCGCCGCCTGGCCCTGTGTACAGGCCACCGCCTGGCCCCGTGTAAAGACCACCGCCAGGCTCTCGGCTGAGGCCACCGCCACGACCGTTAGAAAGCCCACCACCTGGCCCTTTGTAGAGGCCACCGCCTGGACCATCATAAAGCCCCCCACCCGGTTCTTTGGATCGACCGCCCCCCGGACCAGTATAGAACCCGCCACCCGGGGCTGTGCTGCGTCCGCCGCCTGCTCCGACTGATTGATTACGTGGCCACATGTACTTTACTCCAATCGATATTCTTCGCATTTCTAGCGTTGAATGTTTAACTTTGACTAACGTTGAGAGAAAAAACGAAAGGCTAGAGGATTTTTTGCCTTTGTTACTCTTCAACTTCAGTTGAAGTTGACTTTTGGAACCGCACTCACCGTGTTGCGTTCATTGCGGTCGAGCTCAAAATAGCTGCGCTCAGGAAAGTTGAACATACCTGCGACTATATTGCTGGGGAACGACTGTATCGACGTATTATAGGTGGCAACCGCCGCGTTATAGGCGCGGCGCGAGGCACCCAGCTTGTCTTCAATATCCGCCAACTCACCTTGCAGCGTTTGAAAATTGGCGCTGGCCTTCAAGTCTGGATAATTTTCGGCGACCGCCATCAAGTTACCTAAAGCACCTGACAGAACTTTTTCCGCCTTTTCCAATTGGTCTGGCGAATTGGCATCCAAAGCACCGGCCCGTGCGGCGATCACGGCGGTCAGTGTGCCGGATTCATGAGTGGCATAGCCTTTGACGGTTTCAACCAAGTTCGGCACCAAGTCATGGCGCTGGCGAAGTGCTGCATCAATATCGGCCCAGCCTTGATTACAATTCTGGCGCGCAGCCACGAGATTATTATACATGCCGGCGACCAAGAAGATCAAAACTACCGGGATACCGACAAAGATAAACAATTCCATTGCTATTTCTCCCAACAAAAGCCCCTTGCCTTAGGCTTAATGCCAGAGGAAGACCTATAAATCGTTAAATCTCCTCAGGTCTGTTTGAGTTGACCCGCAATTCTGGTTGCTTTCTGTTTACTTGGTAGCGTTAAGTTCCCCCTCTATGAGACATCAAGCCCTGTTTGACCACGTGATGACGAGCGGCCTGCGCGATTGGTTGGATAGCCAAGCCACCGCGCGGGAAAAGGCCAAGCGCCAAAACTTGCAGATTCTGATGATCGGGATGGGCATTGCAGCAGCGTCCGCCATCGCTGTTGTGGCATTCATGCCAGACCAAGCAGAGTACGGCTTTGTCGTGGGAGCCCTGATTGGTGGGATTACGTGGTGGGTCGCGAACCTGCCTGTTCAGGCCATATCGCAGCAGATCAAAGTGCGGGCGAATGAAGAATTGGGGGCAGCTCTCGGCCTGCGCTATCACCTAAACGGAACCCCCGGCAGCGACTTTGAACTGGCAACCCGCATGGGTCTTTTGCCGTCTGATCCTGATCAAGCCGATTACAGCGATTTCTGGGAGGGCACGTTTGGCTCCGCAGAAGGTACGCTGCACGAGGCCCATCTGCAGGAGTATCAACAGCAGGGAAAGCATCGCCGCCTCGTCACCGTGTTTCGAGGCGTGGTGATGGGGTATCAGTTCGCGCGGCCGTTTTCCTCCACCACTTTGGTGCGCCAAGATATGGGCCTATTGAATGGTCTGATTAATTTCGGCTCGCGCCTAACAGGCCTCAAGCTTGAGCCAGTCAAGATGGTGCATCCAGACTTTGAGCGACGCTTTGAAGTGGTCTCCACCGATCAAGTCGAAGCCCGCTATCTCCTCCACCCCGCTTTTTGCGAGCGTCTGATGGAGATGGAAGCTGCTTTCAATGGCCAAAATATGCGCCTCGCCTTTGCGCAGGGCAGGGTTGTCGTGGTGATCGAGACCAAAGATATGTTTGAAAGCGGCGGCATAGAAGCCGACGGCGACGACGCCCGTTTTGCCACCACCATCGATCAACTCGGCAGCCTTATTGACCTCACCCAAGCACTGAATGAACGGGCGCGGTGAGGGGGCGACACCCGTGAGTCAGTCAGGCTTCTCGCTATGTCGGGTCCATCCATTCTAGATACGCTCATAAAGATATATCCTTGCCTTGAAACCTGCGGCTAAGCGGGGTTAGAGTGGCTTATGACCTTGCCGAGCGATTATCTAACTTATCCCAAGCGTGGCTATGGCCAAGACATCGAGCGCTATGCGTGGCGGCAGGCAGATCAGCGGACGCCGCTTTCTTGGCCCGGTGACAAGACCGTTGCGACCTTGATTGTGATCCCGCTGGAATTCTTCATGCTGAACCCGTCGGGCAAGCCGTTTAAGCACCCAGGTGCCATGGTGACGCCCTATCCAGACCTGCGCCACTATACCAGTCGCGACTATGGCAATCGGGTCGGCGTATTCCGCTTGTTGAAGGCGCTGAAGGTGGCAGGCCTAAAAGCCACGTTTGCTGTGAACGCCGTTTTGCTGGACAAGAAAAAGCCCTTGATTGAGGCAATTTTGGCCGACGGGCATGAGATTGCCGCCCATGGCTGGGATACGGACTCGATCCATTGGGGTGGGATCGAGCCCGACTTGGAGGCGATGTACGTGGCCCGCACACGCGACGCCTTTAGTGCTGCCGGCCTTAATCCGCGCACGTGGTTGTCCCCCGCTCGCCAGCAAAGCGAGCAGACCCCAGATTTGATCAAAGCGGCAGGCTTTGACATCTGTCTCGACTGGGAAAGCGACAGCGTGCCGTGGCCAATGTCGACCGCTTCGGGGCCGCTGACGTGCGTACCGCTGGCCAATGAATTGGATGACCGCAAGCTTCTGATCGACCAGCGCCAAAGCGAAACGGAATGGCGTAACCAGATCCTCGCCGCCCGTGATTTACTGGTGGAGGAGGGGCCGCGCTATGGTGGCCAAGTATTGTCCTTCACCTTGACGCCCTATGTCACGGGCCTGCCATTCCGCCTCTGGGCCGTGCGAGAGGTATTTGCCGCGCTGGCATTAGACGGGCAAGTGTGGAGCGCGACTGCGCAGGAGATAGCCGATGCCGCAAGCTGAGGCTTTCACTTGGGAGACCCTGCGGGCTCTGGCCTTGTCGCTCAATCTGCCCAATGTGGAAGATGCGGTCTCGTGGGGACAGCCCAATTTAAAGGCGCATGGCAAGATGTGGGTGTGGTGGAGCCCGCAGGAAAATGTGCCCGTGTTCAAAACTACCTTTGAAGAGCGGGAATTCCTAATCGAGGTTGATCCAGAAACCTTTTACTTCACGCCTCATTACAAAAGTTGGCCTCTCATCCTTGCCCGCCCAGACAAAGTCGATCCCGACTGGGTGGTGGCAAACCTCAGGCGTGTCTGGCGTGAGCAAGCGAAAAAGACTTTCCTGAAAAAATGGGATGCAGAGCAAGCGGGAAGCGCCCAATCATGAACCGCCGCGACGTCCTTATGACCGCCTTAGCCGCTGGAGCCAGCTTAGCCATGACCGATGCCACTGCCCAAACCTCGCCCACGCGCTACTCGGCCTTGGCATTACAAACGCGATGTGATGCCGTTAATCAGGACAGCACCAAGGAAGCTGCCCGCGCCCGCATGAATGCGACCATGGCGCGCGTTTCCAGCCAGATTGGCGCAGCCAAAGGCTTTCTCAAAGGCTTCAATGGCTATGATCTCAAACTGGTGGTGTTGCCCGAATATTGGCTGACCAGCTTCCCTTTGGGTGAAACACGTGAGCAGTGGCAGGCCAAGGCCGCCATCGACATGGAAGGGGCAGAAGCGGACGCGATTGCGGCAATGGCGCAAAAGCATGGACTGTATCTGTGCTCTAACCATTATGAGACCGACCCCCATTTCCCCGATCTCTATTTCCAAGCCAATGTGGTCTATGGCCCTACAGGCAAGGTCATCTTGCGCTATCGCCGCATGATTTCGCTCTATACGCCGAGCCCTTATGACGTGTGGGACAAGTATCTCGATGCCTATGGGCTCGATGCCGTTTTCCCAGTGGCCGCGACAGAGATTGGCACCTTGGGCACAATTGCGTCTGAGGAAATCCTTTACCCAGAGATCGCGCGTATGGCCGTGTTTAAGGGCGCGGAAATCTTGCTGCACCCCACCAGTGAAGTGGGTAGCCCGAATTTGACCCCCAAGCATATTTCCAAAATGGCCCGTGCGGTTGAAAACATCGCTTATGTCGTCAGCGCCAATTCGGCCGGCATTTACGGCACTCCGGTGGCGGCCAATTCAACCGACGGCATGTCCATCGTGCTCGATTGGTATGGACGGACATTGGCTGAAGCTGGCACCGGCGAGACCTTTAACGCCAATGCGGTCCTTGATATTGCGGCCCTGCGCGAGACACGGAAGAAAACGGGCATGACTAACACGCTGTCGCGCTTGCCAATGGATGCGTTTGAAAAGACCTATGCCGATACCCGTTTTGCACCGGCCAATAAGACGCCAGATGGCAAAATGATTGAACGTGCAGAGGTTTTGGCCCGCCAACGCGCGGTGATAGAAGACATGGCTGTCCGCGGCATCCTGCGGTAAGTCCAGCTGCAGCTTGCAACAGGTTAAAACAATCTATTTGACTCTGGACCTCATTGCCCTATTTGCCTTTACCTAAGGGTAATAACGTGGGAGTAACGAGCTATGAGTCAAGTCTATCCTGAGAGAGGTCTGCACGAAATCATTGATCGCGCTCAACTAATTCTCACAAGCTGGCAGGCCTTTGTTGAAGAGCACCCAGAAACGCAGCTCCACCCTGACTTGTTGTCCATTTCAGATCAAGTCACCGATTTAATGGCGGCCTTTTATCTTGAGGCGTCCGAAATCGCTATAAATCACTCTCCAGTGTCTGGCCTTGCCACCGACATGAAAATGGTCAAAAAGAACCGTATGATCTGAGGACGGCAAGCCTGAGATGAAAATCGGGTTTTGATTAAGTCATTCGTATCAATGCGGGCGTAGTTCAGAGGTAGAACGTCAGCTTCCCAAGCTGAATGTCGTGGGTTCGATTCCCATCGCCCGCTCCAATTACTTTGGGTGCGAACCAACAGAAACGACCTCAGGAAGTGCTTGACCAAGGCGCATTCCAAGGTTGGAATGCATCCTACGGCGCGAAGCGAATTGGTAACACAAGCTTTCGTAAAATTAGTTCGCCATAGAGCTCGACGCAAAGGACTTAATGACATGACTAAGCTAAACATCCTCAAAGGCCGCCCAGAGCCGTCGGTGCAACATGTGTTTGCGAAGGATGTGATAGCCCCGCCTGCAGTCATGTTAGAGGAAAGCCCGCCCGAGGGACTGAGCACGGACGATATTTCGATCGAGCGTTATTTCTCCAAAGACTGGCACAATCAAGAAATCGAAAAAGTCTGGCGCAAGACGTGGCAATTGGCTTGTCGGGTCGAAGAGTTGCCCAATGTTGGCGATCATCTCGTCTATGAAATCGTGCATGACAGTCTGATTGTCGTGCGCACGGCAGCCAATGAGATCCGGGCTTACATCAATGCCTGTCTTCATCGCGGCACCTTGCTCCGCACGACCGGAGGCTGCGTGCAGCAATTTCGCTGCCCGTTCCACGGTTTTACCTGGGACTTGCAAGGTAAGCTGACCCACATCCCGCAAGATTGGGATTTCGAGCATGTTGACCGGTCAAAAATGACCCTACCAGAAGCCAAAGTCGGGCTGTGGGGTGGCTTTGTGTTTGTGAATTTTGATCCAGAGTGCGAGCCACTCGAAACCTATCTCGAAATTCTGCCAGAGCATTTTAAAGCCTTCGCGCTGGAGGATCGCTATAAGGCGACCCACGTCGCCAAAGTGCTGCCCTGCAATTGGAAGCTTGGCATGGAAGCCTTCATTGAAAGCTATCATGTACCTTTCGCCCATCCGCAAGTGACCGCTTATTATGGCGATTCCAATACCCAATATGACATCTGGCCCGGCGTTCGCCACGTTAGCCGCATGTTGGCTGTGCAAGGCGTTCCAAGCCCGGATGCCCAAAACGTAACGCCGCAAAAGACGGTCGACCATATCCGCCGCGATGTCCCCTTCTATGGCGGGAAGCCGATTGAGCTGGAAGAAGGCGAGCCCGCTCGTCCTAAGCTGGCGCAGCGTGCACGCGAGAAGATTGGTCGTGCCGCCGGTCGAGACATGACAAATCTATCGGATTCTGAAGCGCTGGATTTGATCGAATATTTGCTCTTCCCCAATATGGTGCCTTGGGGCGGTCAAGCGCTGCCGATCTGCTATCGCTTTAGGCCTTATGGCGATGACCCAGAGCGCTGCGTTATGGAGATTATGCTTCTGTTCTCGAAAGCTGAAGACGGCAGCCATCCTCCGGCTGCGCAAATTCAGTGGCTGAGGGAAGATCAGAAGTGGGCCGATGCGGAAGGCTTGGGTTCAGCCGCTATGGTGGCCGATCAAGACACCAACAATCTGATGCGAATCCAAAAGGGCCTTCGCGCAACCCGCAAGCCAGGCGTTACCCTCGCCCGCTATCAAGAAAGCCGCATCCGCCACTTTCATAATACCCTTGATAACTACATGGCGAAGTGAGGGGGTCCCTAGCAGCCTATACTGAAGGCTATTGTTGCGCGCGGGCAGAAACAGGGCCTTGGCAAATCCCTCGCTTTTTGGGGAAGGACGAGGGCGGTGCCGAAGGCTAAAACGTTACGACGACGGCGGCATAGCCAAAGAGAGTACGCCCTTGCTTGGGAGCGTTGGGGGCGGTCTTAGCAAAGCGGCCGGGAAATAGAGCTGATGCACCAATTTCCCCTCTTACGGTGCCCGGTACCACCCAATAGCGCGTCCGACTGTCCCAGGAATGACCAATAAAGCGGCCCGACCGACCCATTGGGTCTTGCAGTCGCGCATCGCTCCAAAGGTCAGTTGCACGCGCCAAATAAGCAGCTTTATAGGATATTCTGAAGTCTAATTTTTTTGATGGTCCAAACTCCACCCGTGCACCTGGCGCATTGATGTTGGCGGGCGTCAGAGGGCCATGAATGCCAGTGTTGCCAAGGTCCGTCCGTCTGCCGCCAAACAAACGCTCATATCGGTCAAAGCGCCCATCTGTTGGGCTTTTGTCACCGCTGGCAAAGTCATAATCGATAGCGGCGCGCCAGTTCCAGTCGCTTTTGAAATTCCAAGCCCAATGGGCATGGAGTGTCCAAGCATTGACATCAAGGTCGCGCAAATCTGTTGTCGCGTTTGTGGCACGTCGCGATCCTGTGCGCCACGATGCTTCGACTTCAAAGTCGGATCGCCCTTCTTTCGGAGCACGAAACACTCGAAAACCTGGCTGGACGTAATTTCGATTGGGCGTTGGAAAGTCTCTCGTGTCCCGCTCCTTGAGGCGGTAGATGAAGCCTTCAATCCAAGTGTCGGGAACCAGTGCTTCTAGGGCTTTTGGGTGGCGATAATGTGCGCCCCAAAATACGCGCCCCCATTCCTCTTTATCGGCAACGACTTCATTGCTGGCCAATTCGGGAAAGGTCGATGGCAGTCGGCCAACGGGTGACACATAGACCAAGTGCCATTCACTCCCGCGCGCTGAGACGCTGCGCCAATAGGCCCCCGTATAGGCAAAAATGACGTTCGCCATCTCCACGCGTTCGAGGACGCGACGGCTGCCGATATCTAACGTCTGCCGCCCTAAAGTCAGGTTTACATCCCTTTGGCCGAGCGTGCCATCAAGATCAAAGCGCACATAGGCCTGTAGGACGTCTAGTGCATTGACATTACTGGTGGACAAGGGCGTCCCTGCATCATCTAGCTCTAAGCGCGAGTCCTGTATTTCAAGGCCTGCTGTTACCTGCGGCAGCTCCAATCCTGCAAGATTGGCTTCGGCCAATACTAAGGTTCGAAACGCTAAGACCTGATCGCCACCTTTTCCGCCAGCACGAAACTGACCGTCCAGTGTCTCATAACGTGCCCGCGCTTCCCCGCGCAAAGTTAGCCAATCTGGCAGTTCTAAGGCTTGATCAAGCTCAAACGGGGCTGGAGGCGCAACTTGGGATGACGCTAGATCGGGTGCCATTAAGGGCAAACTGAACAACAGCCAGAGCAGGGGTTTATGAGGCATGAGGCGCGGTCTTCTTGACTAGATCCGATAATTCTGGAATTATCGTATCATGAAAGATCAAGAAGCTATAGAGGCCTTATCTGCGCTTGCACATCCCACGCGATTGCGGGTCTTTAAGCTCTTGGTTCAGGCGGGCCCGCAAGGCGTGCCGGCCGGAGACATTGCGCGACAAGTGGGCGTGCCTGTCACGACTATGTCTACTCATCTAGGCATTCTGAGCCGCGCTGGTGTAATCCGCCCAAGTCGGCAAAGCCGCATAGTCTACTACGCTTTAGATGATAGCGGGACACGTGACCTGTTCGCCTTTCTGATGGCGGATTGTTGTGGTGGACGGCCTGACTTGTGCCAGCCAGTATTTGCGGCTGCCGACCTAGCGTGCTGTGCGCCAAATCCAACACAAGTGACCGAACATGAACCTGTTTGAGCGCTGTTTCACGCTCAGCCGATTGGCAGTGAACGAACGATGATCCAGCGCGTCCTTTCGTTTAGAAGTCGAAACTGATTTGATCTGTGACTTTGGAGGCGCTTCTGCGCGCCAAGGCTCTGGCTTCAGTTACTTGCTTGATGCCTGACTTGCGACTGCCATGTTGCTCTTGAATGACATGAGCCAGCGCTCTGTGACCTTCGACTCCGCGGACGCGGTGGATTTCAGTACGGGCAAACGCCCCCGCCGCAACATGATCGATTAAAGAGGTGGGATAGGACTGCGGCACATCGTCTGCCAAAGCCTTCCATGGTTCATGGATAAGGGCGGTTGGCAAATGGGCCAATTCCGGTACCCAGCGCCGGATGAAAGACCCATCCGGGTCCTGATCAAGCGACTGTTTCACCGGATTATAGATGCGCGGCGTGTTGATCCCTGTCGTGCCCGATTGCATCTGCGCTTGGCTATAGTGGATGCCGGGCTCAAAGTCGGTGAAACGGCGGGCCAACAGGGTAGCGGGTAGGCGCCAATCCAGCCACAGATGATAGCTGGCGAAGCTCATGACCATGGCGCGCATCCGAAAGTTCAGCCAGCCCGTTGCCGCTAGCGACCGCATGCAAGCGTCTACAAAGGGAAAGCCAGTGCGGCCTTCGATCCAAGCTTGCGCTAATGCGCCATCTTCTGGCCGCTGCGGACGAAGGCCATCATAAGCCCGGTGCATATTTTTGATCTGAATCTCTGGCTCATCTTCCAGTTTCTGGATGAAGTGGCAATGCCAGTGCAGCCTGGACAGAAAGGATGAGATTGACGCGGCATAGACTGTGTCGCCCGCCGCGAAGTGTCGCGCTTGGGCACGACGTGCGGCCTGAAAGGCTTCGCGCATCGAAATTGTGCCAAAGGCCAAATGTGCTGACAGGCGAGAGCAAGCGTCGGCCCCAGCAGCGGGATTGGACATGGCCTTCCGGTAGTGCCGTCCGCGCACGGACAAGAAGCTTTTCAATAGCGCCACCGCTTCACGCCTGCCGCCTGTCTGTCGATTTGGGCAAAAGTCATCGGCGATGTTGAGGCTTTCGGCCTTAGGCAAAGCGGCACTAGGCACCGTAGCAAAGCGGATCGCCTCTGGGGCTTCGACAGGTGCGGCCTCCATCATTTTGTCCCAGCGTTTGGCCCAGCCATTGCGTGTGCTTGGGCCGCGCCAGACACCGTGCTGGCGCGTTTCCAACACGGGCACACCAGCCCGCTTGGCCCACGTCCGCACCGCTTTGTCGCGTTGATAGGTCCAGAGCAGGCCCGTTTCCTCATGTGCATGAATGGCGCGAATGCCATAGCGAGCATGCAATCGGGCAAAAACTTCACACGCCTCGCCAATTTCCACCACTAAGCCTGCCCCCCGGCCCTGAAGTGCCCCATCTAAGTCGGCTAAGCATTCGGTGAGGAAGTCGAAATGGCGCCCCGATAGTTCGGGTTGAGCCCACAGGTCGGGTTCAAAAATATAGAGCGGCAAGATAGGATTGCCGCTCTGCTGTGCCGTCAGCAAAGGCGCGTGATCGTGCACACGCAGATCGCGCTTAAACCAAACGATCTCGATCATAAACGCCCCGAGTCGCGCACCAGATAGGGCAATCTCTCTTTCAGCTTAAAGAAGCCCCCGGTTGCCAAGGGCCACGTCCGGCTATCCCAAGGTCGGCGCAGGCGCACAAGCCGGACGCCATGGTCAGCCAAAACCCTCTTTAAATCTGCCAGATGCCAAGCGATCGGCCCGACTGGCGCATAGGGTGTCGCGATTTCCTGCACGCCCAGACCCAGCGCCCAACCCAACGCCTCGTCCAGTGAGGTCATCTGCGGGGCTTCTACATTGAATGCCTGCTCAAGGCGGGTGCAGGCGTTTTGTTCAGCGCGGCGCAGAAACTTATTCTTGGCCCCATCTGTTCGACCAATCTCGGGCACTTGTAACAGGCCAGCACCCATCACTTTGGCGGTCAGCGGCAGTGACTCTGGATGCAGATCGTCACCATGCAGCAAAAGCCCGACGCGCTCTTCAAACAAAATCTCATCAGCTGGCAGGGCACTGGGGAAGGTTTCCAAACCTGGTTCGCTTAAGGGCAACGCGTTTTCGGCTAGTTGGCCTGCAGGGTTAAAGCGACCATTTGTATGAGTCTCGATATTGCTGGCGCGCGCCAGATAATGTTTGCCCTTCGTATGGAGCCCCGCAACCCAGCGCCACGACAAGGTGTTGGACGCCACATCGGCATCGAGAAGGTGCTTAAAGAAGAAATCCGCCCCTAATTGCCACGGCAATTCCAGCGTAAAAATCCAGATGCTCGCAAACCACATGCGCGCATGATTATGGAGCCAGCCCAAAGTGGTCAGTTCGCGCACCCACGCGTCAAAGCAGGCAAGACCCGTCTCACCGGCTTTGGCGCGCGAAAGCTTCTGGGCAAGCTCATGATCTTCTATCGCCAATTGATTGAGGGCGAGGCGGTCTAAATTAAAGCGCGTCAGCACCTGCGGCCGCATCTCCAGCCAGCCCTTCCAATAGCTACGCCAATAGACTTCTTGGATGAATTTCTCTGCCTTCACAAAACCATGGCTCGCCATCACTCGGCTGACGACCTCTTCTTCCGTGATCAATCTGCGCGCGAGCCAAGGCGACAAAGCCGACACATTTGATCGGTCATCCGGCCCCAGGTCGCTATTCCGCGTGCGGGTATAAGCCGTGCCCGCTGCGGGCAAAAACGCTTCTAAACGTGCCAAACCAGCTGCCCGCGTCCCCGTCCAATCAACGCGGCTTAAGGGATGGGGGGTGGGGTCAAACAGAAAAGACGACATAGGTTTGGATACGCAGTGGGCGAAGCATTGGTTCAAGGGTGGCTGTGAAAGGGGAGGATGATGGCCTCCCCTTCAAAGCGGGGAGAAACAATTTCTGTGTTCGAAGGCTTTTCAAGTGAATCCACTTGCTGCAGGCTGAGGCTCTGCTTAACCCGTGTGCGTGACTAAATTTACATACATTTGTATATACAATTGGACGCGACTATGGCATTTGAGTGGGATGACGCCAAAAATGGGCAAAACTTCGCCAAGCATGGCATTCGTTTCGAAGAGGCGATTGCCATTTTCGATGGGCCAGTCCTAACGGCGACCGATCCACGCGCCTATGGGGAGCTTCGAGAGATCAGCTTTGGGTGGCTCGGATCCCTCGTTGTGTTGGCGGTGGTTCATACCGATCGCAGCGGCGTTCGGCGTATCATCAGCGCTAGGTGCGCTAGCGTTAAGGAGAGGAGGCTATTCTATGACCATCTCGAAAGAGCGACTGGCACAGATTGAGGAACTGGCGAAAAGTCAGATCGACTTTTCCGATATCCCGGAAACGGACGAGGCGTTTTTCGAGACCGCGCGTCTGGTCATGCCGGCCGGAACCACCAAGCAGGCGATTTCGATCCGCGTCGATGACGATGTGCTTCAATGGTTTAAGGCCCAAGGTAGAGGACATTTGAGCCGCATGAATGCAGTCCTGCGCGCTTACATGCTCTCCCGCGCCAAAGAACGGACCCAGCAATGAAGCACTTTATCCTCCTGATGCATGCCGACACATTGCGACCAGAGCGCGATGAAGACTGGGAGCCCTATATTGGTCGGCTGATCGAGATGGGGTGCTTTCAAGGCGGTAGCTCTATCGGGCAGGGGCAGGCGTTTCGCAAAGAGGGCGATGCTGCCCCACTTACCCGCGATCTGACGGGCTATATCAAAATCCAAGCCGAGAGTTTTGAACACGCTAGTGCCGCCTTGGAGGGCAACCCGACCTATGAAGCGGGTGGTACAGTGGAGATACGGGAATTGGTGGAGGGGTAGGGGGCGGCGGTCTATCCGCTCCCCTCTCCCTCTGGGAGAGGGGACGGGGGTGAGGGCCTTGCACTCACGAAGCTATAAAGTGCGTTTGGGAAGCTTTCGCCGCCCGATGCAATTCACATCAGTCCGAATTAGCCCTCACCCCAACCCCTCTCCCAGAGGGAGAGGGGAGTGCGCATAATTTATCAAGTTCCCCGCCTTCCGCAAAATGCTGCGGCGGGGATGACCGAGATTAGCAGTCCCCCTTTTTTACACTCCGCCCAAACCCCCATGCCACAAGGGCCGTCGCCTGACCGACTGGCGGTGGCGGGGCGAGCTTCATAAAATTCTTGCTTGCATTCTTGGGCGACATCGTGTCTGTGCGCGCTGGGCCACCCGCTCCCACCGGCGGGCGCTCATCTGAAAGGATGGGAGTAACATGAACGCGAATACCCCTAAGCCGCATATGCGGCCCGCTGACCCTCGGTTTTCTTCGGGTCCCACCAAAAAACGCCCCAATTGGAGTCTCGACGCTTTGTCGGGTGCTGTCCTTGGTCGTTCTCACCGTTCCAAACCCGGTAAAGCTCGCCTAAAGCTCGCAATCGATCTGACGCGCGAAGTGCTGCAGGTGCCAGACGGCTATCGCATCGGCATTGTCGCAGGCTCGGACACGGGTGCTGTTGAAATGGCCATGTGGTCCATGCTGGGACCAAAGCCTGTTGCGACCTTGGCTTGGGAAAGCTTTGGCGAGGATTGGGTGACCGATGCCGTCAAGCAATTGAAATTAGACCCCGTTGTGATCAAGGCCGACTATGGCCATTTGCCAGACCTCGCCGACGTGCCCGCCAAAACCCATGATGTGATCTTCACTTGGAACGGCACCACCTCTGGCACCCGCGTCCCCAATGCGGACTGGATCCCGGCTGACCGTGAAGGCATCACCATTTGTGACGCTACATCTGCCGCCTTTGCCCAAGCTTTGGATTGGGACAAGCTCGATGTCGTCACCTTCTCCTGGCAGAAAGTGCTAGGTGGCGAAGGTGCGCATGGCATGCTGATCCTCGGTCCCCGCGCTGTGGAACGCCTCGAAAGCTACACGCCTGCTTGGCCCATGCCAAAATTGTTCCGCATGACCAAAGGCGGAAAATTGGTTGAAGGCATTTTTGAGGGTGAAACGATCAACACCCCTTCGATGCTTGCCACCGAAGACTATATTGACGCGCTCACTTGGGCCAAAAGCGTCGGCGGTCTGGGTGGCCTGCATGGCCGTGCTGACGCGAATTTGGGCGCGATTGCCGAATGGGTTGAGAAGACCGCTTGGGTAGACTTTTTGGCTGCAACGCCTGAAAGCCGCTCGAACACCTCGGTCTGCTTGAAGGTCGTGGATCCCCGCGTGACGGGCCTTTCTGAAGATGGCCAAGCCGAGTTTGCCAAAAAGCTCGCAGGCTTATTGGACAAAGAAGGCGTTGCCTTGGATGCCGCAGCCTATCGTGCAGCCCCTCCGGGCCTGCGCCTCTGGTGCGGGGCGACCATCGATACAGACGATGTCATCGCTCTGACCCCTTGGCTCGACTGGGCGTTTGAGACGCTGGTGGCTGAGCTTTAAGCTTAAGCGTCATGTCCATCCTATTGCGTGAAGCGACCAAAGCTGACCTCGCGTTGTTGAAGCGCTGGGATAGCTATGAGCATACGCCTCCTGATCCGGAAGAAGGCTGGAATTGGGAGGAAGAACTTGGTGCGCCTTCGCCAGGCAGAAGACAAGTCATTGCGGAGCGAGACGGACGTCCATTGGGTTTCATCCAATTACTTGACCTCAGCCTCGATGTGTCAGGATATTGGGGACATTTGGAACGTCCGGCTGGCCATGCATCAATCGATATTTGGATCGGCGAAGTGGAAGACCTCAATAAAGGCTATGGGCGCGAGATGATGCGTCAGGCAATTGCGGTCTTGTTTGCCGATCCCGCCATCCACACAATCCTTATTGACCCGCAAATCGAGAACGAAGGCGCTATTCGTTTCTACCGTCGACTTGGATTTCAATTCATTGAGGAACGCGAGATTTGGGACGAGGACGTTCTAATTCATGCGCTCACCCGCCAAACTTACGAAAAAGGACTAAACCCATGACCGAACCACGCGTTTTGATCTCTGATAAGATCAGCCAAGCCGCCATTGATATTTTCAAGAACCGCAATGTCGCTGTCGATTACAAGCCCGGAATGACCAAGGATGAGCTGATTGCTTGTATTGGCGAATATGATGGCTTGGCCATTCGCTCGGCAACCAAAGTTGATGCTGACGTGTTGGCTGCCGCTACCAAGCTGAAAGTGATTGGCCGGGCTGGCATCGGGGTCGACAATGTCGATATTCCAGCCGCGACCGCCCGTGGCGTCATCGTCATGAATACGCCTTTCGGCAATGCAATCACCACGGCAGAACATGCCATTGCCATGTTGTTCGCCGCTTCCCGCCAGATTGGTGCAGCGGATGCTTCCACCCAAGCCGGCAAATGGGAGAAGAACCGCTTCAATGGGGTAGAGCTCTATGCCAAGACCTTGGGCGTGATTGGTTGTGGCAATATCGGCTCCATCGTGGCCGACCGCGCCTTGGGCTTGAAGATGAAAGTCGTCGCCTATGACCCATTCCTAAGCCCCGAGCGTGCGGTTGAAATCGGCGTGGAAAAGGTTGAATTGGACGAGTTGTTGGCGCGCGCCGACGCCATCACCATGCATGTGCCATTGACGCCAACGACCCGTAATGTCCTATCGGCGGAAAACCTCGCCAAGACCAAAAAGGGCGTCATCATCGTCAATTGTGCCCGTGGCGGCTTGGTCGACGAAGCAGCCTTGGCCGAGCATTTGAAGACCGGCCGCGTCGGTGCAGCCGCGTTTGACGTGTTTGCTGAAGAGCCTGCAACCAGCAACGTTCTGTTTGGCTGCCCGAACTTCACCGCCACCCCACACTTGGGTGCCTCGACCACTGAAGCGCAAGAAAATGTCGCCTTGCAAGTGGCCGAACAGATTGCGGATTATGTGCTGACCGGGGCAGTCACCAATGCGCTCAACACCGCCTCAGTCACCGCTGAAGAAGCGCCAAAGCTGAAGCCCTTTATTGCTTTGTGTGAAAAGCTCGGCGCGTTTGCTGGTCAAATCGTCGATGACGGTTTGGAAGCCATTGAAGTGGAATATGAGGGCGAGGTTACAGGCCTCAACATCAAGCCATTGACTGCTTCACTATTAGCCGGAATCTTGAAGCCGCTATTGGCCGACATCAATATGGTCAGTGCACCGACGATCCTGAAAGATCGTGGCACGCCGTTCAGCGAATCTAAGCGCGACCTCTCCCCCACCTATGACAGCCTGATCCGCGTGAAGGTGCAAACCGGCGGCAAGTGGCGCACGGTTGCAGGCGCGGTAATCGGCGGTCAGCCCCGCATCACGGAAGTCAAAGGCATGGCTTTTGAAGCCGCGTTCCACACCCGCATGCTGTTTATCAATAACTCTGACACGCCAGGCTTTATCGGTGCTTTGGGCACAAAGCTTGGCGCTGCAGGCATCAATATTGCGACCTTTAACTTGGGCCGCGTTGCCGAAGGTGAAGATGCGATTGCGCTTGTCGGGATCGACCAATCGGTCCCAGCGGCTTTGCAAGCAGAGCTCAAAGCCCTGCCACAAGTGCGCTATGTGAAGGTACTTGAGTTCGTTTGATCGACTATGGATAGGACGCTGGCGGAGTCCCGTCGGCGTCCAGTTCGTTAACGGATTATGAATCAAAAGCTTAGTTTAGGCCATTTTGGCCCCAATTGACCTGAAATCGTCGCGTGATCGTCATGGTACGGACACGGGACTGTCGCCAAATCGCTTTATCGCCCCGGAGCATCGCAATCGGGGTGTTGGCAAATGAGCGAAGCAAGTGCATGGAAGCGGTCATTGGAGGTTACCATGGCCCTGACCCGTCGAGCTGCCCTGACATCAGGCGCATTTGTCGCTGCTGCTTGCACCGCCTCTGCTGCCGCAGCTGAACAAGCCCTGTTTGCCCATGGTGTCGCCAGTGGTGATCCACTCACCACTCAGGTGATTATCTGGACGCGAGTCAGCCCGCGCATCGCGGGTACGGACGTTACTGTCACTTGGAAAGTGGCGACCGATTCTGCACTCACAAACGTTATCAAGCGCGGCAGCTTGAAGACCGGTCCAAGCCGCGATCATACGGTGAAGGTAGATGTGACCGGCCTAAAGCCTGGCACCATTTATTATTATGGCTTCTCGGTTGGCACCGAAGTGTCGATGATTGGCCGTACCCAGACAGCACCCGAAACAGGCGGTGAGCGGCTGAATATCGCGCTGGTTTCGTGCTCCAACTTCCCAGCTGGCTGGTTCAATGCCTATCAAGCCATCGCCCGTCGCGGTGATGTAGACTTGGTTCTCCATGTTGGCGATTACATTTATGAATATGGCCCCGGCGAATATGCGACTGAATGGGGCAAGACCGTGGGTCGCGTCCCAGAGCCACCGAGAGAAATCACCACGCTGTCAGACTATCGCCAGCGCTATGCCCAGTATCGCACCGACCCCGACCTGCAGGCCGCCCATGCTTGCGCGCCTTGGATGGTGACATGGGACGATCATGAGACGTCTAACGACGCATATAAGGACGGAGCGGAAAACCACAATCCGGCAACGGAAGGTCCTTGGAACCTGCGCAAGGCTGCCGCCCTTCAGGCCTATTATGAATGGATGCCCTTGCGCAATCCAGCTCCAGGAAAGTCCTTTGAAGCGATCAACCGCACGTTTGACTGGGGCGATTTGGCGACAATCGTCATGCTGGAAACCCGCGTTCTGGCTCGCACCTTCCAGCTCAATTATGAAACTGACCTTGAACCCGGCCTGTTTGATGTAACGTCTGGCAAGCCTGTAAAAATTACGGATCCTGCGCGCCTTTCAACGCTCGACCCCCGCAATTTGCCGCAAGGTGTGATGGCTTTGCCAGATATCGCAGGCTTTAAAGAGAAGAAGCTGAATGATCCCTCGCGTGAAATGTTGGGTGCGAGCCAGCAGGCTTGGCTGGCAGAGGCGCTAACCAAGTCTGTGAAAGCCGGCAAGAAGTGGCAGGTCTTGGGCAATCAAATCATTATGGCCCGCGTCACCTCGCCCAACTTTAATGCAGGCCTGCCGCCCAGCGTGCGTGAGGCTATTGCCAAAGCACGCCCTCAGACCAAATCCTTCTTTGAGCTTTCCCAATTCAATGTGCCGTTCAACTTGGACGCTTGGGACGGCTATCCGGCAGCACGCGAACGCCTCTATGAGTCTGCCAAAGCAGCAGGCGCACGCCTCATCGTCTGCACGGGTGATACCCATTCGGCCTGGGCCAACACGTTAAAGGATGCCGCAGGCGAAGTTCGCGGCGTTGAGTTCGGCGGTACGTCCGTGACCAGCCCCAGCATCGCCGATACCTTCGCGAATTTTGGTTTGGAAGGGGCAGCTCTCAATGAGCTCATCACCCGCGCCAATCCAGAAGTGGAATGGCATGAAGAAACCAAGCGCGGCTATACTTTGGTGAGCATTACGCCAGAGCGTGTGCGGGGTGACTTTATGGAATTGGACACCGTAAAGTCCAAGACCTTCCTTGTTACAAAGGCCACCAGTTGGGAAACCGCTTATGGTCCTAAGCCGCAGGGGCTGGTGGCGGTCTAAAAGAGCGCGTTTTGATCCGCATGGATCAAGGTTGCGCGTATACTTCAAATCGCGTTTATTCTAACTTGTAGCAACCCCTTGTCAGCCGCTTCAAACCGGGCCTAGATTAGGCTATGAGCTTTGATACTTCCGCCCAGTCATTACCGCGTCGTGCGCCGAAAATCTGGTTTGAGCGGCGCGAATTTGATGTGATCCTGAACCTCTATGGGCGCGGGCAAATGGCCGGCGAATGGCGCGACTATGCCATTGATGATGGCCCCGATGCCGTCACTTTCTCCATCTTTCGCCGCGCGAGTGAGAACCCGCTTTATCGTATCGAGAAACGCCCTGCCTTGGCGTCTAAACAAGGGCAGTGGAGCGTCACGGGCTCCGCTGGCCAAGTTTTAAAGCGCGGCCATGAATTGGCCGCGACTTTGGATGTGCTCGAGCGTAAATTGCTGAAAGTCGTGCGGTAGTCGCGCTTTTCCTTAACGCTTCCGGCGTGCCGTCCAAGCCATCAGGAAATTGCGGCCGTCAGAAAGGGTCTGGCCTCGGATGAGCGAATTGGCGCGCATCCGGCCAGAGTGCCAATAGGCACCAGAAAGATCGGCAGTGCGACCCGCAAACACGATCTCATTGCCCTTAATCGTATAGCGGCCATTTTGGATCTCGCTGCCGTAGAATGTGCCTTTGAAGGTACCTGCCGTGACTTCCGTGACAACAAATTCGGTCTTGCTGGGCTCTGCATTCGGGTCGCTATAGAGGGAGACATCCCAAGTACCGACAAGAGCCGATGGCATGGGGGCCACGTCCACCTTTTCGTCGGCTTCGTTGACATTGATGCTGACACAACCGCCCAATGCAGTCGCCAGCGCCAGGGCGGCGGCCGCTCCTAATTTGAAGTTCATGATGATTTCCCCAGATGAAAGTCGTCCCGCGCTTGTCCTGCCAGAACCCATTGTGGCGAGCCAGTTAAATGCTTGTAAGGTTCAAGGTGGGGCTAAATCCGCTTCCAAAAAATCGTCGTGGGGGCGAGCAGGCCGTCAGGCGTCAGCGCATAATCCGGCAAAGGCGGTAGGGGGGTATAGCCCGCTTTCTGGTAGAGATGTTCGGCGGCCGAACCGGTTTGGGTGTCGAGCACCAACAGCGATTTCCCTGCAACGTGCGCCCGTTCTTCTGCGGCAACCAACAGCCGCATTCCAAGGCCCAATTGGCGGACTTTGGTGTGAACAATCATTTTGGAGATTTCGCCACGATGGGGTTGGTTCTGTGGCATGTCCAGAACGACTTGAACCGTGCCCAAGATCGCTCCTTCGATCTCAGCCACCAATAAGGCCTTGTCACCCGCTTGAACGGCTTTGGACACGCCCTCCCAATAGGCCTGTGCACGTTCTGGGTCCATCGGCATGAGAAAGCCCAAGGAGGCACCACCTTCAACCGCATCGATTAGAAGCGCGCTCAAATCCTCCAATTGGCGCGGGTCTAAGGCTTCGGTCACCGCCCTGATCTGCATCAGGAAAACCCTGTCCCGCCTGTGGCGAGCCCTCGGCCTGCAACATCGGCCAAGGTTTGGTCCCAACAATGTTCGCGGTAGTGACCGGCAATTTCAACGGCGGTGGTAAACCACACCTCATCCTTGTGCGAGGTGATATAGCTCAACGCCCGCTCAAACGCTTTGATCCGATGGCTTTGACTGACCAGATAGGCATGGAGTGGGATGCACATAACCGTCCCGCTTTCGCCACCTTCTTCCAGTAATTGGTCAAAATGGCGCATCAATACATCCGCGTAGCGCTCTGCACTCATTGCCAGCGCGCCATAGGTGATGACGTCATTGACCTCCAGCGAATAAGGCATGCTCATCAGCTTGCCCGTCTTGGTCTTGATCGGCTGGGGTTGGTCGTCTTGGAAGAGATCGCACGTGTACCAAAAATCATATTCGGCGATGAGGTCGAGCGTACGTTCCGTATGGGTTAGGGCGGGGGCCAGATAGCCGCGAATGCGCTGGCCCGTGGCGGCTTGAACCGTAGCGATGGAATCTTCCAACACGGCGCGTTCTTGGGCCTCATCCATCTCATAAGAATAGCGCGTGTTATAAATGCCGTGGGAGAAAAACTCCCATTTGCGTTCAACACAAGCTTCGATGATCTCCGGGCAATGCTGACACATGGCAACATTAAGCGAGATGGAGCCGCGCAACTCGTGCCGGTCCAGCATTTCCATCAGCCGTTGATGACCGACCCGATTGCCCCAATCGCGCTGGGAATAGCCGACAACGTCAGGAGACGGCTTGGGCCAGCCCGGCCGCTTTGGGTTCACCGGCGGCATGAACTCATAATATTCGATATTGGGCGCTATCCAGAAAGCGAGCTTCTTCTGCTCGGGCCAGATGATTTTCGGCCGGTTCAGATAGGGCCAGTCGTCATAGAGATTTGGGTCAGCCTGCATAGGCAAAGTTTGCGCGACCTGTTGGGTGAAGGCAAGGGGAAATGAGCCTCCTTTGTTCAGCTATTGAGATGGAGTTGCCCCTTCAGGGATGACAGGCGATCCAACCCGGCCCTATAGTGCTGATCCAATAGCAAGCTGGGAGACTAAAGCATGCCCCAATCAGGTCAAAACTCACGCCGCACGGTTTTAGGGGCTTTGGGGGCCAGTGCGGCGATGCCGTTCCTCCCCAGCGTCCTATGGGCCAAGGGACAAACGGGCCCCGATGCCAGTTTCGCGAAGATCGCGGCAGACTGGCTCGACCAGTCGATGCGCTTAAGCCCCGTCTCGGCGACTTGGACCGGGGATCATCGGTTCGACCATTTGTTGAATGATTATACGCCTGCGGGCCGCGCCGCCTCGCTGAACTTTGCAAAGTCCATCCTAACACGTCTGAATGCGCTCGCACCTAGTACCCTTTCGCGTGCCAATCAGGTCGATCGGGCGATGCTGGTCAACGCACTTGAGTCGCAAATCTGGACGACCGAAACGCTGGAAGATTGGGCGTGGAACCCCTTGCTGTGGCAAGATGCGGCGGGCAGTGCGCTCTACACTTTGATGGCGCGCGATTTTGCGCCCTTGCCCCAGCGATTGAACAATGTGACTGCGCGCCTGAAACTTCTGCCCGGCTTCCTAGCCAATGCGCGTGAAAACCTTGTGCCCGCGCGCGTACCGACCCCGCATGCGGTGACCTATGCGGCGCAAAATCAGGGCCTGAAGTCTATCATTACCGACATGATTGAGCCTGCGAAAGGTGCCCTCAAAGGTGCAGAGCTTGACGCGCTAAATGCCGCGATTGCCGGCTTCTTGAATGCTATCGATATCCACCAAAGCTGGATCGATCAGACTTTGGTTCCCGCTGCCAAGGCAGACTTCCGGGCTGGCGCCGCCCGGTTTGATAAGCAACTGACCTACACCCTCCTATCGCCGCTTTCACGGCAAGAGATTCGCCGCCGGGCAGAACAAGCGGTGCGCGATGTGCGGGCCGATATGTATGCGGTTTCCGTGAAAGCCTTGTCGGGTAGGGCCGATGCCCCGCCGTTACCGGCTGCACCAACGCCTGGCGAACAGCAAAAAGCCATTCGCGCTGCCCTTGACCTCGCCGCAGCAGATCGGCCCGCGCGGGATAAATTGGTGGAAGTGTCGACAGAGGCGACCGAAATTGCCCGCAAATTTGTCGTGGAAAAGGATTTGATCACCCTACCCAACGGCCCGGTCCGCATCATCCTGATGCCGGAATTCCAGCGCGGCTTCTCGGTTGCCTATTGCGATAGCCCTGGGCCGCTAGAGAAGCACTTGGACACGTTCTATGCCGTCTCGCCCATCCCCGACGATTGGACGGAAGAGCAAGCGATCTCGTTTACCCGCGAATACAATCGCCGCGGCATTCAAGACATCGCCGTGCATGAGGCGATGCCCGGCCATTATGTCCAGATTTTCCACGCCAATTCCTATCCATCGATCCTGCGCGCCGTTTTAAGCTCGGGCAGCTTTGTCGAAGGCTGGGCGGTCTATGCCGAGACGGTGATGGTCGAAGAAGGCTTTATGGCCGACGATCCGCTTTATCGATTGACCCAGTTAAAGGTGCTCTTGCGCACCATCACCAATGCCATCATCGACCAAGGCATCCATGTCGACGGCTGGAGTGAAGCCCAAGTCATGACCTTCTTGACCGAAACCGCCTTCCAAGAAGAACGCGAGGCTGCCGGCAAATGGCGTCGCGCGCAATTATCCGTCACCCAACTTTCCACCTATTTCGTCGGCTTCGCCGAACATATCGAAACCCGCGCGGCGGCCAAAGCCAAACAAGGCGCTGCATTCAAGCTAAAGGCCTATCACGATGGGATATTGGGCTTTGGCTCCCCGCCTGTGCGTTATGCCCGGGCGCTGTTGCTGGATGAGGCGATTGGGTGAGGGGATGATCAGGTAGAAGAGGGCCGTGCTGCTCGTTCCCCTTAGCGCGCGCGCTCCGCAAACCAAGCATCAATCTCGGCCACGCCGACCACATCGGCATATTTCAACAATAGGTCCGTCAAATTGGCGAAGTGATAGCTTTCGTGCTTATCGGCTACGCATTCTTCTGGCACGATCGTGCGATAGCCGTGGCTGAGGCTATCGACTGCCGTTGCGCGGACGCAGCCTGATGTTGAGCCGCCGGTGATTACCAGCGTATCGACTTTATGCCAGACGAGGTAGCTCGCAAGTTGGGTCTCAAAAAAGGCCGATGGCATGCGCTTGGTATAGGTTAGGTCAACTGAATGGTCGATCTCGCAGCGGGGATCGAACTGGTGGCGCTCGCTGTCATATTTGATGTTTTGTAAGCTGTCGGGCGTGTTGGTGCGCGTGCCCCAAACGCCTGCGTCGCCTGCGTCCGGCTTATAGGCAACGCGCGTCCAGATGACGGGCATGCCAGCGGTCCGCGCCAAGGCGCTGATGCGATTGGTGTGCTCAATCTGGCGTGGATCGGTCACATAAGAGGTATTGGGGAACAGGTCTGGCCGCGTATAGGCCTGTTGAAAGTCGATATTGACGATGGCGAGCTTGTTGCCAATGCCAAACTTGGCGCGGTTGGGATTGGCTTTGACGCGGGCATACATTTGCCGCGCCGTTAGATCCTCACACACCATGGTTGGTTCAAAGGAAAGCGGGGGCTGGGCCATGGAATGCTCCTCTCGTTCAAGTCAGACGTTTTTGACGGCGCGGGCGACTGAAGGCTGTGGGAAGCCTGCGTCACCGAAGGTCGCGGCAATCGCTTTGTGGGTATCATATACCACTTGCCAGTAATGATCATTATGGCAGAAGGGCCGGACCAAAAGCTTGGGGCCAGCTTCGGTAAACTCAATGATCTCAATCACTGGGGCGGGGTCTGTAATGACATTGGGAATGGCTGAAACCGCCTTAAGCAGCATGGCCCTTGCTTCATCCGGGCTGACGCTGGCGGCAAGTTGCACGCGCAAGTCTACCGCTCGATAGGGATTGGCCGAATAGTTTTGAATAATGGCGGTGGAGACCGCATTATTGCCAATGATTGTGCGCACATTCTCCAGCGTGTTGATCGCCGTCGCAAACATGCCGATTTCGGTGACGGTGCCGGTTACGCCTGCTGCTGTGATGAAGTCGCCGACTTTGAACGGCTTAAACAGGATCAAGAACACCCCTGCCGCAAAGTTAGACAACAAGCCCGACCAAGCCGCGCCAACCGCCAGACCCGCTGCCGCCACCAAGGCTGCCAAGCTCGTTGTCTCAATGCCAAAGACATTGAGGATAGCGATGACCAAAAAGATGTTGAGGCCGATGGTGACGATGGAGCCGATCCACGTCTTGATCGTGCGGTCCATCGCATTGTGGAGGAGCGCGCGTGTGATGGCGCGACCGATCAAGCCGATTACCCAGCGACCGATGAACCACAAAGCGATCGCGCCAAGCGCCTTCAAACCGAGATTAACGGCGGTTTCTAAGCCAGTTTCGATAAGGGTCGGCAAAATGTCGGTTTGAAACTGGGTCATGAGGGCAGAGTCCTAGCCATGTCGCCGATCTGGTGAAAGTCCTAAACCAATTTCGGGGTTTTGGCTGGAGGGTCAAGCGGGCGCGACAGAGACCTGCCGCGCCCACCTGTCTAGACTATTTCTTGGAGCCGAACAGGCCGCCCAACGCATTCTTGGCCATATCGGTCAGGTCATTGACAGGATTGCCGTCGCCGTCCTTGTCGAGGCTTGTGACCATGCCCGACAGCGGGGTGTCTTTCAGCTTGCCCAGCATGTCGCCGACGAAGGTTTGAGCGGCACCTGTCAGTTCCGCCGCTTTAGCGCCGAGGCTGGTGGATAGGCCAGCGGCGACGCCTTGCACTTGCTCCAGAGGCAGGCCGGTTTTCTCTGCGATGATTTGGGCCGAACCCATAATATCGCCGCCAGTCTCCTTGGCATGAGCCAATAGATCGGCAGCCAAGGTTTGCGCGCGCTCGGCTTCAAGGCCGACTTTGTCGCCGAGGGTTTTGAGGAAGTCGGCACCGCCGACTTTGGTAATCAATTCTTGGATATTAAATGACATCTGGCTTCTCCTCAAAGTGAAAGCCCTATCAGCTTACGGGCAAAACCGCCTTAAGGCTATGGCGCGACGGGTTGATGACACAGGCAGAACTCTGCGCAAACGTCCCCTTATTTATGGGCATCCACATAAGCTTTGAGGACTTGCTGCATTTTCTTGATATGTCCCTTGCCACCACTTTGCGCGACGAAGAAGTCGTAGACGTATGGTTCTAGCTGCAACTGCACCGTGTCCCGAGCGAGCGGCTCCACAAGAACGGCATCTGCCCAAAAGTCGGGGCCAAGCGACGGTCCAATTGGCGCGTTTGGGTCGTAAAAAAACTCACCTCGGTCGTGGCGCTCCCGGGCTTCGGCCAAAGTCATACGGATGATCTTTTTCGCGGCCATGATTGGCATCACTCTATAAGTGAACGGATATTCCTAAATTACTATATGGTTACACGCATTGCGGCAAGCTAATTCAAACCAAATGAGATGTTTTCCAGAAACTCGCTTGCTGTTTCTGGGCGGGCTTCAATCCTGTTACCCAATATACTTCGCGATCCACCGTTCAAAGTTCTGTAAAAGCGTGTTCTGATCTTGTCCTTTATTTGTTCGGCATTATAGCTTGATAAGCCATAATGTGAAAACAAGACCTCGCTAAGATGTCTATTATCTATACTGTTTTTTTCAAAATCCATCCATTCCAAGTTGCTAGTATGAAACCCAAACCCAAGAAATATGATCTTCCTTGCATCCTTGAAAAAATCCTGAAATGTCTCTGTACCAATACTATTAGGTTCTTCGTGAATGGTCCTTATGAATTGCGATGCTGTTTTGCTTTCGTTTGGCTGAATTGGACTATAGATTTTCTCTGTTTCTTGCCAAGTACTAATTGAGGACCCAAAGAGAGATCCATATGGGTGGAGGATCTGGAGTTTGTTTACTCTTGAAATTGCCTCAGATTGGGTAACATTGAATCGCTGTTTGACCAGTTTGAGGATGCCAGCTTCTAAAGTTAAATCATAATTGAAGTTTACGATCTTTATCTTTGCTAACGCCAAGTGTAACTCGCTAATATCATTAGCACCTGCGGCAGCAATTCGCCAAAAAACTGAAATCCACGCTAAATCTCTATGATAGCTGTCTCTAAGCGCGAATTGTGATGTTTCTCTAATGTGAAGATTGATCATCGCCTTTGTTAGAGCAAGCACTACGACGTCGTCGCGGTAGACTGACAAGAAATCATCAATGGAACCAAAGGCGGGTAAGCCGTCTATCAGCTTTTCGGACGCTTCCAACAAGGCATTAGGGCTATGTTGCTCAGTTAGTGGTCGCAAGTAATTGGCAAGTTTCTGGATCCCTTCGAATGCAGGCGACACATCGTTGAGATGCCTGAATGGTGTCCAAAACTCCCGTAAATCATTCGCAATGTTATCCCGCAGCTCCGTGCCGAGCGGCAGTCCAAGCTCCTTGCTAGCGCCCGCCCCAATGACGAACGTGACAGGCTGCGTGATCATCTTCGATCCTATTGTCTAACGAATCCAGTCGTTAGGCTATCACGCAACCAAAGATAATCAACCCTCGCCTTACCCCGCGCCGCCCACGGTCAGGCCGCCGATGCGCAAGGTGGGTTGGCCGACGCCGACGGGGACGGATTGGCCGGCTTTGCCGCAGGTGCCGACGCCGTTGTCGAGTTCTGCATCATTGCCAATCATCGAGATTTTGGTGAGTGAGGTTGGGCCGTCGCCAATCAGGCTGGCTCCTTTGACGGGGGCAATGATCTTCCCATTCTCAACCAAATAAGCCTCGGTGCATTGGAACACGAATTTGCCAGACGTGATATCAACCGAGCCGCCGCCGAAATTGGTGGCGTAAATCCCGCGCTTCAGGCTGGCGACAATCTCGGCTGGGTCCATCGAACCTGATTCCATCGTCGTATTGGTCATGCGGGGCATGGGGCTGTACGCATAGCTTTCGCGGCGTCCGTTGCCGGTTGGGGCAACACCCATGAGGCGCGCATTCATCCGGTCTTGTAGATAGCCGACCAGAATGCCGTCCTCAATCAAAACGGTGCGCTGGGTCGGTGTGCCTTCATCATCAATCGTCAAAGAACCGCGGCGATCGGCCAAAGTACCGTCATCAACAACGGTGACGCCGGGCGAGGCGACGCGCTGGCCAATCATGCCTGCAAAGGCCGATGTGCCCTTGCGGTTGAAGTCACCCTCAAGGCCATGACCGACAGCTTCATGCAATAAAATGCCGGGCCAACCAGGCCCCAACACCACATCCATTTCGCCAGCAGGGGCGGGTATTGCGTCTAGATTGACCAGAGCAACGCGTAGCGCTTCATCGGCGAGGGCCTTTAAGTGACCCTCTTCGATCCATTGTGCATAATCGGCCCGCCCACCCGCGCCTGCGGACCCACTCTCACGCCGACCATCTTTTTCAGCCGTTACCGAGACATTGACCCGCACCAAAGGCCGGGTATCGGTGCGCACATCACCATCAAGGCGCACAATCGCGATTTCCTTGCGCGATGCCGCCAGCGACACGGAAACTTGAACAACCCGTGAGTCTTTGGCCCGTACATAAGCATCAATCTCGCCCAAGGTCGCAATTTTAGCTTCAAAACTGGGCGCAGACAGTGGGTCGCTGTCACTGTAAAGCTTCGCATTGGTGCGGGCAGGGGCTTCCGCCAAGCTCCCTGAATGGCCGCGCTTGGCGATGCTGGCAGCGGCTGCGGCGCGCTTGAGCGAGGCTTGTGACAGCTCATTGGCATGGGCATAGCCGGCGGCTTCCCCGGCAACGACACGCAGACCAAAGCCCTCATCAGAATCATAAGAAGCTGATTTTAAACGCCCATCATCCCAGACAAAGCTTTCGCCGCGAGCGCGCTCTAAGAACAATTCCCCATCATCGGCCTGATAAAGTGCCTCTTTGAGTACCGCTTCAGAGCCTGCCGCCAAGGCCAATTCGGAAAGGGGCGCGAGGGTTTGTTCGGTCATCTGCTCAGTCATGGGTGTTCCTTCCAACATGGACGCAGACTTAAGCAGTGTTGGCGGCAATGCAAATGAGGGATACAGCCAGCCATATCGGCAAGTAGCCCAAGGTTTTTGCGCCAATTCCGTCGGACAAAGCCGAATCTACTCGTTTTCGGCGATTATGCTGGCCTAAACAATCCGCAAGCAAGACTCTCGAGACGCAGAAGCACGCAGCGGCTTACTGAAAAGCATGGTGTTTCCAATGTGTCGCCCCACTTTCCCCTCGCCGCCTAGGCGTGTTATGGCCTTGTTTGATTAGGGCGACTCTTTGTTGCCCTGCGACAATTTGTACACATCGACGCACGTGACAAATGGTCTCAGAGAGCTAGTTCGGTTCTATGAGGTCACGTCATGGGTTTTGACGTGGTTAAGGGGAGCATCATATGCGTCGTTGGCAATCGGCAGGATTGGCTGGATTGATCACTGCGGCATCGGCCGCTGGATTTGCTTGGGCAGATCAGCCCGTTGATAAGGGCTATGCACTTCAGCCTCCAGTGACGGAAGTCGCACGGGACATCACCTTCTTTCACGATGTGATCCTGTTGCCGATCATCGTATTGATCTCGCTGTTTGTAGCGGGTTTGTTGGCTTATTGCATCATCCGCTTTAACAAGCAGGCTAATCCAGTGCCTGCGAAGTTCACGCACAACACGACAATCGAAATTGTGTGGACCTTGATCCCCGTCTTGATCTTGGTGGGTATTTCGGCCTTCTCATTCCCATTGTTGTATAAAGAAGATCAAACCCCTGCCAAATACGACATGACGTTGAAGGTTACTGGGCACCAATGGTATTGGAGCTATGAGTATGCCGATGCAGAGGGCGTAGGTTTTGACTCCAACATGTTGCCGCAGGATGAGGCGAAAGCCGCCGGTAAGCCTTATCTTTTGGGCACGGACAATGCTGTCGTCGTTCCCGTTGGCAAGGTTGTTCGCGTGCAAGTCACCGCTTCTGACGTGATTCACTCTTGGGCCATGCCATCGTTCGGCGTGAAGATGGACGCTGTGCCAGGTCGCTTGAACGAAGCTTGGTTCCGCGTTGACAAGCCAGGCCTGTATTATGGTCAGTGCTCGGAAATCTGCGGCGTGAAGCATGCTTATATGCCGATCGAAGTCAAAGCTGTGCCACAAGCTGAGTTTGATGCGTGGATTGCCTCGCAAAAGTCGGCTGATGCTGGCTCGACCAATCCTGCAGCGGCTCAATTTGCTGCTACCTCAACCTCCACGGCCGCTTCGGCCCAAGCCAATTAAATCTCAGGGACATATTGAACATGGCAAGCACTGCTGCTCATCTTGAAGCCCCCGCGATGGCGGATTTGAGCGACCGTCCATCGGTCTTCAATCCCATGCGTTGGCTGTTGTCGACCAACCACAAAGACATTGGCACCATGTATTTGGTTTTCGCGATTTTCGCGGGGATCTTTGGTGGCGCGCTGTCCGGCATGATCCGGATGGAGTTGATGGAACCCGGCCTGCAATATTTCGGCGTCGCAGGCGACCCAACTGCGCAAGGCCCTTGGGGCAATGCCCATAATTACAATGTGGTTGTCACCATGCACGGCCTGATCATGATCTTCTTCATGGTTATGCCTGCGATGATTGGTGGCTTTGGTAACTGGTTCGTGCCTTTGCAAATTGGCGCGCCAGACATGGCCTTCCCACGCATGAACAACATCTCCTTCTGGTTGTTGCCATTCTCCTTTGCACTGGGCGCACTCTCCATGGTCGTCCCCGGTCAAGGTGCAGATCCTGGCTTTGGCGGGGGTTGGGTGCTGTATCCACCGCTGTCGACCTCGGGCCATAACGGTCCGTCGATGGACTTGTTGATCCTGTCGCTTCACATTGCCGGTATCAGCTCGATCTTGGGCGCGATTAACTTCATCACCACCATCTTCAATATGCGCGCTCCTGGCATGACCTTGCACAAGATGCCGCTGTTCGTGTGGTCGGTTCTGGTCACCGTCTGGTTGTTGTTGTTGTCCTTGCCAGTGCTTGCTGGTGCGATCACCATGTTGTTGACCGACCGTAACTTTGGCACGGGCTTCTTCGACCCTGCCCAAGGCGGCGACCCAATCATGTACCAGCACTTGTTCTGGTTCTTCGGTCACCCAGAAGTGTACATCCTGATTTTGCCAGGCTTTGGCATCATCAGCCATGTCGTCTCGACCTTCTCGAACAAGCCTGTGTTCGGCTATCTCGCAATGGCCTACGCCATGGTGGCCATCGGCTTCATCGGCTTCATCGTGTGGGCGCACCACATGTATACAGTCGGTATGGACGTTGATTTGAAAGCCTATTTCGTGGCTGCAACCATGATCATCGCGGTGCCAACGGGCATTAAGATCTTCTCGTGGATTGCTACCATGTGGGGCGGTTCGATTGACTTCAAAACCCCGATGCTTTGGGCAATCGGCTTCATCTTCCTGTTCACCGTCGGTGGTGTGACCGGGGTTGTACTGGCCAACGCGGGCGTAGATACCGTGCTGCACGACACCTATTATGTGGTGGCACACTTCCACTACGTGTTGTCCTTGGGTGCGGTGTTCGCGATCTTTGCGGGCTTCTACTACTGGATCCCGAAGATGAGCGGCCTGAAATATTCCGAAGTGTTGGGTAATCTGCACTTCTGGGTGATGTTTATTGGCGTGAACCTGATCTTCTTCCCGCAGCACTTCTTGGGTCTGCAGGGCATGCCACGCCGCTATGTGGATTATCCAGAAGCGTTTGCTTACTTCAACTTGATCTCGTCTTACGGCTACTTCATCACAATCGCAGGTATGGGGATCTTCTTCATCATGCTGTTGGACATGTTCGTGCTGCGCCGTCGTCCTGCTGGTGCAAACCCATGGGGTCCTGCGGCAACCACCTTGGAGTGGACCTTGTCGTCGCCTCCTCCGTTCCACCAATTCTCGGAACTTCCAAAGATTGAGGCCAAGGATCACCACTGATCCTAACCTCGGTACTTAACCGGACTTTACACGCTCCCGAAGGTCCACTTCGGGGGCGTGTTTCGTAGAAAGCCATCATGACCGAAATCCCCGCTCAAAATCTGCCTGGCGAAAATCCTGGTGATGTCCAACCCAAGCGGCGTATTGCCGACTGGAAGGATTATCTCGACTTGATGAAGCCGCGCGTGATGTCGCTTGTGATTTTTACAGCGGTTGTGGGCTATCTGTGCGCGCCGGGTGACCATAATCCAATCTTGGGCGCTCTCGCGATTTTCGCCATTGCCATGGGGGCAGGGGCGGCAGGCGCGCTCAACATGTGGTATGATGCCGATATTGATGGTCTGATGAAGCGCACGCGTATGCGCCCAGTACCGGCAGGCCTTGTCCATAAGGACGAAGCCTTGGCGATGGGCATTGTGATGAGCATTTTGTCGGTGGTGCTCTTAGCATTGACTGCAAAAGACTATCTCGCGGCAAGCCTTTTGGCCTTCACCATTTTCTTTTATGCCGTGGTTTATTCCATGTGGCTCAAACGCTCGACCCCACAGAATATTGTGATTGGCGGGCTTGCTGGCGCCTTACCGCCACTGGTGGCTTGGGCGGCGGCAACAGGGGATATGCCTCTGGACGCTTGGCTCTTGGTTGGGATCATTTTCTTGTGGACCCCGCCGCATTCTTGGGCTTTGGCCCTTTACAAAGCAGGCGATTATGCGTCGGCCAATGTACCGATGATGCCGGTTGCCAAGGGCCCAGCTTCAACCCGTTTGCAGATCTTTCTCTACTCAATCGCTCTAGTGATCGTTGGTGTTTTGCCCGTTTGGACAGGGTTAGGCGGTGAGATTTATGCTTGGGTGTCGATTTCGACCGGCCTTGTTTTCCTCCTGTTGGCTTGGCGTGTCTTCCGCTCGCGCGCTGGCGATGCGGATGGCCGGGAGGAAGGCCGTGCACTTTACTCCGATAAGCAGATCGACAATCGCCCCGCGCGCGACTTGTTCGCCTTTTCGTTACTTTACTTGACGGCGCTGTTTGCCGCATTGCTGGTTGAACACGGGTTCGGCCTGCACGCGCCCCTTTTCGGCTAAGGCTTTGGCCTTAGGTTAGGGAAAGTGGGTTCTGAGACTGAGACAATTTTACACGTTTGCAAGGCACAGATAATGACCGATAAAGCGCCCCTCGACCCGATCGCTGCCCGCAATCGCCGCAGCTTGGCTATTGCCCTTTGCCTCTTTGGCTTTGTTGCGATTGTGTTTTTGGTGACCATGGTCCGTCTACAGGGCCATGCCCTGAACAAGCCGTTTTAGGAGCAGCCGATGGCAATGAGTAAGACAGCACGTTTTGGCTTGATGGCAGGCTTGGTGCCTCTGACCATGCTGGGTGCCTCTTACGCCGCAGTGCCGCTTTATCAGCTATTTTGCCAAATCACGGGCTATGGCGGCACCACGCAAGTCGCCACAGAAGCCGCCAGTCAAGTCTTGAGCCGCACCATTCAGGTCCGCTTTGATGCCAATGTGGCCCCCGGCGTGCCTTGGTCGTTTAAGCCCGAGAAGCCAGTGGTTTCGCTAAAGCTTGGCGAAAATGGCTTGGCCTTTTATACCGTCAAAAATGAGTCCAACCGACCCGTCACAGCGGTGGCCACCTACAATGTCACGCCACACAAGGTTGGTCCCTATTTTCAAAAGCTGGAGTGCTTCTGCTTCCAAGATCGCACGCTGCAACCGGGCGAAAGCATGGAATTGCCAGTGATCTTTTACGTTGACCCATCGCTGGCTACCGACCGCAATGTCGATGAAGTCACAGAAGTGACCCTGTCTTACACGTTTTTTGAAGCAGGCGATAAAGCGATAGTGCAAGCGCAAGCCGGTGGGGCAGCACCTACGGTGACAACACAGTGAAGGAAGCTGAAGTAAAACGGCTTTCGGTGGTTGCCTCTTTCGGCAAGAACGCGCTAAACGACTAGAAGAACTTGGGGATTCCCGCGCCTACAGCGTCGGGACATAGTACAGGGCCAAAACATGGGTCACGCCGCCGTAAAACATGACTACCACCTCGTCGATCCCAGCCCCTGGCCGGTTGTATCGTCGCTGGCACTTTTCATTCTGGCCATTGGTGCCGTTATCTTCATGAAGGGCTTTGTCGATGATCCTTTGTCGGTCATCCAAGGCTATTTCGCCAATGAAGAAGCTGCCAAAGCCGCTCTCGCAGGTGGCTGGAAGGCCGTTGAAGCAGGGCTGCAAGCCAATGCTGGCTTCCAAGGTCTCGATCCTGCGCTGCAGGCCAAAACAATCGCAGACTTCAAGACATCCCAGCAATGGTACTGGCTCTTGGGCAAGGGCGACCCGATCGTTTTGGTCGGTGGCTTCCTCTTCACGATTTACTGCATGGCCTCTTGGTGGGGCGATGTGATCAAGGAAAGCCATAAGGGCGATCATACACCTGTCGTCGGCATCGGCCTGCGGTATGGCATGATCTTATTCATTGCCTCTGAAGTCATGTTCTTCGTGGCTTGGTTCTGGATGTTCTTTGAAGTCGGCTTGTATGCCGATGAGCGCACGCTCTCCACCATCCCAGAAGTCGCTTCGGCTTGGGCAACTTGGCCGCCAGAAGGGGTCGAAACCCTTGATGCGTTCCACCTACCACTCATGAACACGCTGGTTCTGTTGCTGTCGGGCACCACGGTCACCTGGGCGCACCATTCGTTGCAAGAAGGCAACCGCAAAGGTGCGCAATTAGGCTTGATCATTACGGTTCTGTTGGGCTTGGGCTTCACCGGATTGCAGGTTCTGGAATATGAGCATGCCTTGCATGAAAAATATTTCGGCTTCGGCGGTGAAACCGTTGGCGTTTATGGCTCGTCCTTCTTTATGGCGACAGGCTTCCACGGCGCACACGTCATCATCGGCACCATCTTCTTGGCGGTCTGCTTATTCCGCCTGATGGCTGGCCACTTCACCGAAAAGAAGCACTTTGGCTTTGAAGCGGCTGCTTGGTACTGGCACTTCGTGGACGTGGTGTGGCTGTTCTTGTTTGCCTTCGTCTACGTAGCCTTCGCGTAAGCTGGCGCTACATCACAGACTGAGTGGGCGGGAGGCAACTCCCGCCCATTGTCGTTTCAAGCCCTTGTTTCTGCAAAACCTGTCCGCGCGCCGGATCGTTTGTGCTAAGTGGGCGCACGAAACCAAAATTGGTGAACCAGATTGACTGGACAGAAATAGATGGCGGTAAATGTGTGGAAGGCAGGGCTGCTGAGCTTGTGTCCCAATTGCGGGCAGGCACCCCTGTTTGACGGCTTGTTGACGATCAAACCCTGTTGCCCATCCTGCAAAGCCGATTTTTCCATCGAAGATGCCGGTGACGGCCCCGCCGTTTTTGTTATTCTGGCGGCTGGTGCCATATGTGTACCGTTGATCCTGATCGCTGAATTAGCCTTTCGCCCGCCGATTTGGCTCCTCATTCTGATCGCTTTGCCGTTCACCGCAGCCGTATGCATCGGCTTGTTGCGACCCTTCAAGGCAATGATGTTTGCCATGCAATGGCGCTATCGGGCAGGCGAAGGTCAGCAGGCTCGAAAGTATCCCCATGACTAAGCCGCCTCTAGTCGAAACCCCAGAAGGCTGGGTTCCTGCCGGTCTAAAAGTGCTGGGCAAAGCAAGTGCGACGGCTCCCAAGACACAGCCTGATGTGGGACCCGCACCCCCTGCAGAGTCTGTGCTAGTGGCTGAACCCGAAGCAGACACACCCAAGACAGCCGCAGAGTCCAAAGCCAGCTTTCGTCCCATGCCGGTTTTGACCGTCTTGTCGATCATCTGTTTAGGTATTTTATACATGCTCGGTGATTGGCAATGGGCCAAATATGTTGAGAAGTCGCGCGCGCCCGCACTTAGTGCCGCCACTGCGCCTGTGTCGGTTGCAGCGGCCTTACAATCATCCCAGCCTGACTATCGCCCGGTAGAGCTGACTGGCTTGGTTGACCCGCGCAGCGTCAAAGTCCGCGCGTTACGCGATGGCATCAGCGGCTATCGCATCTTCACCCCAGTTGTCTTGGAAGATGGTTGGATTTTTGTTGATCGCGGCTTTGTCGCCGAAGCCGATGCTAACAAAGTGCCAGCCTTGTCGGGGCAGGTTAGTTACCGTGGCGTGCTGCGCCAGGGGGCCAAAGCCAATAGCTTTACGCCTGATAATGATCCGGTCCTGAACGATTGGTTTTGGCCAGACTTACCTGCCATGGGAACCAGTTTGAAACTGACAGGTGGGTCGCCTGCTTATTATGTTGCCCTCAATCTGGTCGACCCGTTGGCGACCGGTCAGACGCAGATCAACCCGTGGGCCGATAGCAAAGGCGCTAATCAAATCCCCCCCGAAAGACACTTAGGCTATGCCTTAACATGGTGGGGGTTTGGCTTCGCGCTCATCGGGGTCTATACGGGCCTGCATATACGTACCGGCCGACTGCGATTTGGACGCTCCCCCTCCTAAACTTCAACACGATAAAGCAAAATCATGCGCTATATTTCGACCCGTGGCGGGTCCCCTTCGGTTTCCTTCCTTGACGCCCTCTTGACTGGCCTCGCGCCAGACGGCGGTCTCTATGTGCCTGAGAGTTGGCCGCGCTTAAGTGCGGAGCAAATCCGCGCAGCGGCGACTGCACCCTATGCGGAAACTGCGGCGGCGGTTTTGTCGTTGTTTGCTGGCAAAGACCTTAGCATGGGCGAAGCCATCGGCCTGACTGAAGAGGCCTATGGCGGCCAATGGGCTAATCCCGGCATCACGCCGGTGCAGCAAGTTGGGCCGGGGGATTATATTTTAGAATTGTTCCATGGGCCGTCTTTGGCCTTCAAGGACATCGCGATGCAATTGTTGGCCGGGCTTTACAGCCTTGCACTAGAGCGCCGGGACGCGCGCTTGGCCATTGTGTGCGCTACCTCGGGCGATACCGGCGGGGCAGCGGTGGAAGCCTTGAAAGAAACCGACCGCGTGGACCTGTTTGTCCTGATGCCCAAGGGGCGCGTGTCAGATGTACAGCGCCGCTTTATGACTGCTTCGGGCGGCGACAACGTGCACGCACTCAATATCGAGGGTGACTTCGATACGGCGCAAGCCCTTGTGAAAGCAATGTTTGCTGACAAGAAGTTTGCCCAAGAAGTTGCGCTTTCGCCGGTCAATTCGATCAACTGGGCCCGCATCATGGCGCAGTCGGTTTATTATGTTGCGGCTTCTACCGCATTGTCTGCCGCGGGCCCCGTGAACTTCACCGTGCCATCGGGCAATTTCGGCGATGCTTTGGCAGGCTATGTTGCCAAGATGATCGGGGCACCGATTGGCCGCATCATGATTGCGACCAATGCAAATGACGGGATCGCCCAAGCCTTTGAAACCGGCACCTATGCCAAGTCCCAAGCAAGCCTTGCGACCTTAAGCCCGGCGATGGACATTAGCGTCGCCAGCAATTTTGAGCGCATTATCTTTGAAGCTGTTGGCCGTGATGCTGCTGTTCTGAAAAAGCTCTATGACCAGTTTGGCCAAAGCGGTTCGTTTGACATTCCGGCACCCGCACTCGACATGTTGAAACAGCACTTTGACGCGTTTGGCGTCGACGACCAAGAAACGCGTTGGGCCTTGGCCGATTGTTTTGAACAGACCGGTGAAGTTTTGTGTCCGCATACGGCGGTGGGCTGGCGCGCCCGCTTTGGTGAGGATGAGATTAAAGGTGCCCGCGTCTTGCTGGCGACCGCTCACCCGGCAAAGTTTCCAGAAACGGTTGAGGCCATCTTGGGTCAAGCGCCCGGCCTGCCGCGCCATTGCGCCGATCTTCTAGACCGTAAAGAAGTCATGGTGGACATGCCGGCCGATGTCGCTGCCGTCAAAGCCTATATCCGCGCCCATATCGGCACTACAGCATGAGCGCTGCGAGCTTAAAGACCCTCTCCAATGGCGTCCGCCTCCTGATGGACCCGATCCCAGGCCTCGCCAGCACCTGCGTTGGTGTTTGGGTAAAGGCAGGCACGCGGTCTGAGACGATGCGCGAAAATGGTATTGCTCATCTCTTGGAACATTTGGTGTTCAAGGGTGCCGGTGGGCGCGATGCGCGCACCCTCGCTGAAGAAGCAGAAGGCCGTGGCATCTATCTTAATGCCGCAACCGGTTACGAGCGGACAGGCTTTTTCGCCCGCTGCCTCGCCGATGATGCGTCGTTTGCGCTTGGTTTGACGACAGACCTCGTGTTGAGGCCCCATCTGCGGGCCGAAGACTTGGCGCTTGAAAAAGGGGTAGTGCTGCAGGAAATCGGTGAAGCCTTTGACGATCCTGAGGATCGCTGTGGGGTACTCCATCAGTTTGCAGCTTTCCCGGATCATGCTTTGGGTCGCCCCATTTTGGGGGATGAGGCCAGCCTCGCTGGCATCGACCAAGCGGCTATCCATGCTTTCCGTGGCCGCGCCTATGCTCCGTCCAGCATGCTGGTCGCCGTGTCAGGGGCCTTAGATGAGGCCGAGATCGAAGATCAAGTTGAACGCGCTTTTGGTGACTTAACGCCGTTTGATCCCGCCGCGACCGAGCCCGCCAAAGTCGGCGGTCGGGCTTTGAGCGAGGTGCGCGATGCAGAGCAAGTCCATCTGACCTTCTCCTTACCTGGGCCCCGATTAGGCAGCGACGAGGCGATTGCGGCGCGGGTTATGTGTGAAATTCTTGGCGGCGGCATGGCGTCACGCCTGTTCCAAGACCTGCGCGAGACCCGGGGCCTCGTCTATTCGGTCGAGGCATTCTGCGACCTTTATGAGGATTCAGGCCGCATTTGCGTCTCCGTCGGCTGTGGTCCGGCCGACGCTGGCGATGTGGCACGCCGCACGGCTGATCATTTGGTGCAAATGGCCGAGCATGGCCCAACGCCTTTAGAGCTTAAACGCGCGGTTCGCATTCTCGAAGCCAGTATGATGATGGCCGCTGAAAGCCCCGCCGCCCGCTGTGAAGCTGCCGTCAGCCAGACGCTTCTCTATGGTCGGCCCTTGCCGCTGGCTGACGTATCCGCACGGATCAGGCGGGTTGAGGCACCAGCGGTGCAACAGGCTGCACGTGCGGCTGTCGCTGCCGCTGAACAAGGTTTAGCTGCCGCAGCAGCGATTGGACCGGCCGCAGGGCTTGCAGCGGCACCCCTTTTCACGGCAAGCTTCGCCTAAATCGCACAAAAGGACCGAAACGGGGTGTTTCTCAATCTGGTCAATCCAAGTGAAAGCAAATTGCGCCTCGAAGGTGAGGGTGTCTATTTGCGTGAAGCGACCAAGGGCGACTATCAGGCTTGGGCAGAGTTGCGGGCCGCGAGCGAGACTTGGCTGGTGCCTTGGGAGCCTGAATGGCGTTTCGATGAATTGTCGCGCGCTTGCTATCTTTGGCGTCTGCAAGGCTGGCGACATGACGTCAAATTGGGCTTGGCTTCGCCATTTTTGGTGTTTCGTTCCAGCGATGATGCGCTTGTCGGCGGCGTGAACATCTCAAACATCCGACGCGGCGTGGCCCAGGATTGCACGATTGGCTATTGGGTCGGTCAGCCGTTTGCGCGGCAGGGTTTCACCCGCGCTGCCGTGCGCGCCGTTGTCTCTTATGCGTTCGGACCGCTTGGTCTACACCGCGTACAGGCGGCCTGCGTGCCAACAAACTTCCGTTCCCGCGGCCTTTTACAAAGCATTGGCTTTCAAGAAGAGGGACTGGCCAGACAATATCTAAAAATCAATGGCGAATGGAAGGACCATGTCCTCTATGCCATTTTGGCCAGTGAGTTTCATGAGGGCCTGTTGAAGGTTTAGGTCGCTTCCCGTTTAGGGTGCATTCCCGCCATGGAATGCACCATGGTCAAGGAAAAGCGGAACCAGATTAGCTTTTAAAACTTATCTCTCGGCAAAATGTGGGAATGTCGCGGTCGTATCGGTTTGCTTAGAATATTGGCTGGCTTAACGATGAAGGCGCTATTTGATGAGTCGTAGCGAGCCCGAACCCGTTCCGCCGCCTTCGATGATCATATCGCCAATTGAACCGAAGGCCGCTTCAAGTGCCGCACCATCTTCTGCTGTTAGGGAGTATTCGGGCTTAGTGGTACATTGCGCATAAAGCGCTTTTAACGCGCCACCCATATTATAGGTGATCGCATAAATGGTGATCCCCTTGGATTTCATCGCGGTACAGGTTTTCAAGAGCTCTGCATCCGCTTGGGCCTCCGTTAATGAGTCGCCTGCTTGGCCCGGATGATTTTTGCCATCCGTCATGATGATTGCAATTTTTCCGGGGCTTTTGTCATAGTCTAGGGGGAGTCTCTCGCTGCCCCATTGACCGCGCCATGATGGATCAAGTGCGCGAAAGCCCCACGCCATTCCTTCTTGCGTACTTGTGCCATGACCGGCGCATAGATTGTCTGCGGCCGATTGCAGGATGCTGCGACTGGCCTCCAGTCCGATGGCGCGTGGGATCGGGCATGTGACTGCATCACCTCTGAAGAAATTCCATTTTTGGGTTATGTAGGTTGTATTGTCCCATTGGGCATCGCCGGTGCGGCGTGCGCCACACAAGCGCGGCGCAGTAAGCAAATAATTCGACTCTTTGCATCGTGTGCCGGATACTGTGGTTACCCTGGGAATGCCTGTAGTCGGGGGTTGATTGACTGCTGGAACCTGTCCCGAATTAAACCAAGCGGCACCATAATTGGTAACGTTCACTCGGCCACTAAATGGAATAATGGAAACCCAGAGGTCTGGTTTTGTGTTGCTGGTGCCATAGACAGTATCTAGAATTTTTGTTGTGGCTGCTCGCAGCGAGGGAATGCTTGAGGCCATTGAACCACTTACATCCACGACGATTGCAATTTCGGCACCTTTAAAGCTGCTGGTAGTGCCAGCATCTCTCGCGCCGGAATCAGCGTTGATGGAAATAGAACTGATGCCAAAGACAGACAAAAGTCCGGTCTTGTAATTGCCAGAAGCCGTCCCATACACGATGCCATCCTCAACGCGAAAGGATGCAGCACTTGTCGCAAGACCAGTCATGTTGGATTTATAATAGTCGTCGGCTGCATCGAGAGCGACTCTATCGCCATCAGCAAGTTTGGCGGCTCCTGCCAATACAGCGGAATCAAGCGTTGCTTGAACATTGGCTTTCGCATCGGCTGCCATGATGGCATCAACACTGCAGCCAATAACGCCTAGTATAGGAATTGCCATCAAAGCAAAGGTGGTTGCAACATTGCCGCCTTGTGCATGATTCCTGTACATTCTTTACATACCTAATACGCCGATAACTAGCTCTGACTTATAAAGCACATATTCAAGTTAATAAATTATTATATGCACAAATTATGTATTTAACTTCACAGTAAAAATAAGTATAATTTAATTGCCAATAACTTTGAGCAACTTACCTTGTCTGCCCAAGATCTGAATTCGATCTGTTTCTGCGCGTCTATATGGCTAGGCCATGCCTTACAACAGTGCGCTTCCCGTCTCCGGTGCGTTTCAGTCACAAATCTCGACTGGAAAGGAACGCGAAACACGAGTTGCGCATCTATACGCGCAGGCAAGCGCAGCTAGGGCTGCGCGGTCCATTTGGTTTAAGCGAGACCTACACCAACGTCTCACGGGTGGAAAAGTGCCCTCGGGCTTGTCATCCCGGACGGCGCAGCCGATCCGGGACCGCCTGCCGCAAAGTTCTAGGGGGTCCCCGCTCTCCGCTTGCGCTACCGCGGGGATGACATTGTGGGGGAAATCACCCAGACAATTCGGTGCATTCCTAAAGGAATGGCACCCTAGGCCCGCCCGGCATTCTGCGATATCTGCCACGGCTCTAGCCCAAAGCGGCTGATGGCATCTTCCCATTTGTCGTCCAGATTGGCGGTGGCAAAGACTGCGTCAATGTCGCCTTCGGTGACAAGCCAGGCATTGTCCTTGATTTCGGCTTCCAGCTGGCCTGCATCCCAGCCTGAATAACCCAAGGCCAATGTGGCGCGGCTGGGCTTTATGCCTTGGGCAATGGCTTGAAGAACGTCGCGCGTGGCCGTCATGCGCAAGCCACCCATGATGGGGCTGGTGGTCTCATCGCTTGACCAGTCATCGGTGTGGAGCACAAAGCCCCGATCTCGCTGACAGGGCCCACCATCGAGCACAGGAATCGCTGGGACCCGGATTGCGCAATCAATGCCCAATTGGTCGAGCAAGTCGGGCAACATTAGGCGCGGCATCGCCCGATTGATCACAATGCCCATCGCGTGGGTTTCATCATGGTCGCACACCAGTATCACCGAGCGTTTAAAACGACGGTCTGCCATTGAAGGAGTGGCAATCAGGAAGCGTCCGACCAGCGAGTTTCTCATGAAGTGATCGTGTTGCTAAAATCTCTTGCTGTCTAGTCTGAATTTTTAGTTTTGGGTTGTTCGTTCGAGCTAAATTGTCGCGCCTTGCACCTACAGCAGGCAAAAGCTGGAAAGTAGGCGGCGGTAATTCTGCACCCAGATTTGCGCCCACATTTGAGCATGGTCATATCTTTGAATCACAGAGGCGATAGATTATCTAGCAAGCATGCGGCTAGCGCTGACGCCCTTTGGCGGAAGGATGGTATGGCCGCCATGATGGAGAACGACAGATGACAATCAAAGTAGGCGACAGCCTTCCAGACGCAACCTTCATGGTCCCTACCGCTGACGGTCCAGCGCCACGCACCACGGCTGACATTTTTGCCGGCAAGAAGGTCGCTTTGTTCGCCGTCCCCGGCGCCTATACGCCAACCTGCTCGGCCAAGCATCTGCCGTCCTATAAGGAAAAGGCCGCTGAATTGGCCGCTAAGGGCGTCGACGCGATTGCGTGTTTGTCGGTGAACGATGTGTTCGTCATGGGCGCTTGGGCAAAGGATCAGGGCGTCAGCGATGAAATCACCATGCTGGCCGATGGCAGCGGCAATTTTGCCAAGGCGATTGGCCTTGAGATGGATGCGTCGAAGTTTGGCATGGGCGTGCGCTCACAGCGTTTCTCGCTGGTCGCTGACAATGGCGTCGTGACGCATTTGTTCGTGGAAGCGCCTGCAGAATATAAGGTCTCCGGCGCTGAATATATGCTGGAGCATATGTAAGCGTTACCCTGATCGCTTTGCCGATTAGGACCGACCAAATAGCCCCGCCTTCGTCGAGCACGAAGGCGGGGTTTCTTGCTTTAGGTGGCAGGCGTCCAAGTTTGGCCAATGCAGATGGGGCCAACACAGCCTTTGACTTCTAGCTTACCATCGCGCTTTCGGCGAAACTCACTGCGATAAACCTTGCCCTCGGTCGGATCATAAATCTGCCCGCCCGTGAACTTCCCATCGGGCTGAGCGGTGAACCCCGTCAAAATCGCCATGCCGACAATCGAGCGCGTCCGCAATTTTGGATCCGGATTTTTGGTGTCTGTGGTGGCGGCGTTTTTGTCGGCCTTGGGGCCAGGGCCTACAATGCGGCCGCACGTCTGTTTGCCGCAAGCTTCGATGCGGATGATGCCGCTGCCATTGGCGGTCAGCCAGCGTGTGCCATGCAATTCGCTGGCGAAGCTGGGCGTGGCGACCATGAAGGCCAAGAGGGCGGGAGCAGTCAGTCGGGTCGAAAGTTTCATCGGTTTAAACCTATCATCGTGGGAGGATTTTGGCAGGTAATCTGCCTCTAGCTGTCCTCAAAATGCAGTTCAAGCCCAATTGAGACCGGTTGGCGAAATTCGCTTTGCTCGCGATGGGCTGCGGGCTTGATGATTCGGGTTTGAAGCCCCATTGTCGTGTCAGATGTCCCGCTTTGACCGCCCCTTTATTGACGAAGTGCTGACGCGCGCCTCCATACTGGATGTGGTCGGTCGAAAAGTGACGTGGGATAAGCGCAAGTCCAATCTCGCACGCGGCGATATGTGGGCCTGCTGCCCCTTTCATAATGAGGCGACCCCCAGCTTTCATGCGGTAGATTCCAAGGGCACCTATCATTGTTTTGGATGCGGCCAGCACGGCAATGCGCTCGACTTCATCATTGCCACAGAGAATGTGCCTTTCCCCGAAGCGGTAGAGCGCTTGGCGCGTGATCTGGGCATCCCTCTACCTGCGCGTGATCCAGAGGCCATTACCAAGGATGACCAAGCCAAGCGCCTGACCAATGCGCTAGATGCTGCGCGCGCCGCATTCGCCCAAGCCCTGCGCAGCGCGGAAGGAGCGAAAGCTCGCGCCTATCTCACCAAGCGCGGCTTGAATGAAACCGATTGGGAGCGCTTTGGCTTAGGCTTCAGCCCGAACAGTCGCACCTGGTTGAAAGACCGTTTGACCCAAGGCGGCCATCAATTGGCCGATCTGGTTGAGGCAGGCCTGTTGAAACTGCCAGACGATGGTGGTGCACCGTTTGATTTTTACCGTGGCCGGGTGATGTTTACGATCGCCGATACGCGCGACCGCACCGTCTCTTTCGGTGCACGCACGCTCGACCCCGATGGGCAGCCCAAATATCTCAACGGTCCCGATAGCCCCGTCTTTAACAAAAGCCGCAACCTCTACCGCTATGCGCAGGCGCGGGCGGCAGCCAAGGATAAGCCCATCTTGGTGGCTGAAGGCTATATGGATGTCATTGCTTTAGAGCGCGCTGGCTTTGCCGCTGTAGCGCCTTTGGGGACAGCCTTAACGGAAGACCAATTAGGCCTGATCTGGAAGGCATCAAAGCGGCCCATCCTGTGTTTTGATGGCGACAAGGCGGGCCTGAAAGCAGCCGAGCGCGCTTTGGATCGCGCTTTGCCACTGGTATCGGCGGACAAAACCCTCGCCTTCGGTTTTTTGCCCGAAGGCCAAGACCCAGATGACATGATCAAAGCCAAGGGTGCTGCGGGCATAGAAGCGGTTTTGGAGAGTGCTTTGGCGCTCGGCAGCTTCTTGTTCCAGCGCGAACAAGAACGTGAACCCTTGGGGACGGCAGAAGCCCGCGCGGGCTTGCGCAAGCGTCTGCGCCAACTGACAGGCCAAGTCACCGACCCAGATTTACAGCGCGAACTCAATGAAGACATGCGTCGCAGTCTCGATACCCTGTTCGCGCCGGCAGCCCGGCCAGCCTTTGTGCCCAAAGCACGCGGCAAGGGGGGCGAGACAGGGCCAATGGGCAGCGCGACGGCAGAGTTACGTTTAAAAATCAAAGCTGGAACAGTTCGGCCGAAGCGGACTTTGGTAGACCTCGTCACCGCCCCTTTGTTGCGCTCAGAGCTACTTGAAGGCCATGAAGAGGCGTTTGCTGGCCTTGTGCTTGATCATCAAGGCCTGAATTTACTGCGTCACGGCCTTTTAGACCTGCATCATGCGGGAACGACTATTGATTTTGAGAGCGTTCGTCTCCATCTGAACCAATTAGGTCAAAGCGAAGCCGTGCGCGTTCTCGATGAAGCGCGGCGGTCGCCGGTCAACCCCCACGCCCGGCCTGAGCTGAGTGTGGAGGAGGCTAAGCGCGCTTGGCTTATCGCGCTTCAACGTTTGGAGACCCACCGGGCTCTGGCGTCGGACGCAGCCGAAGCCGTTTCTGCGGCAGGCAGTGGCGATGAAGCAGCGTTTGAGCGGCTGAAGCGTCTGGTTGGTGAGCGCCGTGCGCTGCGGGCCGACGAGACCAGCTCTGCTGGGGCATCCATCGTCGGGGGAGAGGGGTTCTCTCTACCGGCAGAAGATTAGAAAGTCGGCGCGTGCTTCAAGCAGCACGGGCGGGCTGTGTCGCTATTTCCGGCGGCAGACATGACAGGCACCACTAGCTGACCTTTTGAAAAAGTTCAGCTATAGGGGCAGAGAATTCGGGTTCGTGGCAGATTGTCTTCACAAGGCAGCCTGGCAGGGATTTATTATAGCAATCCGGTGCGCTGTGTGACGACATGGCGGAACCAAGAGGCGGCACATTCATGGTAGAAAAAGTTGAAGAAGCGCAATCCGCAGAGACGCCTGATGCGCCACTTCTGGACTTGAACAATGCTGCGGTGAAGAAATTCATCAAGGCAGGGAAAGTACGCGGCTGGGTCACAGTCGATGAACTCAACAAAATTCTACCCTCGGAAGACTTCACGTCTGAGCAAATTGAAGACGTTATGTCTCAATTGAGCGAAATGGGCGTCAATCTGATAGAAGCCGAAGAAGATGGGCAAGAAGAAGGTGGCGAAGTCGCAACCGTCTCCTCATCGAGCTCTGCTGTTGTCATCCAAACCGGCAACACCAAAGAAGGCCAAGACCGCACCGACGATCCCGTCCGCATGTATTTGCGTGAAATGGGCGCGGTAGAGCTTCTGTCGCGCGAAGGCGAAATTGCCATTGCAAAGCGCATTGAGGCGGGTCGTGACGCAATGATCCGCGGTTTGTGCGAAAGCCCGCTGACGTTTGAAGCGATCATGGTGTGGCGCGACGAATTACAGACCGGCCGCGTTCTGTTGCGTGAAATCATCGACCTTGAAGCGACCTATGGTGCAGAAAACGCGCCTCCCGTGGTCGAAGAAGAGGAAGAGGAAGAAGAAGAAGTCCTCTCCAACAATGAGGACGAAGATGATGAAGAAGGGGCCCGCGCCGCACGTGCGGCCCGCGCCGAAGCGGAAGAAGATGAAGGCGCAGCACTTTCTATGTCCGCCATGGAAGGCGAGTTGCGCGACGGCATTATGGGCATCCTTGATACGGTTGCCGCCCACTTTGATGCCTTCCGCGCCCTAAAGGATCGCTCGCTCGACGCCCGTATTCGCGGTGTGTCCATCACCGACGATGATATGGCCGCGATGGATGCGCTGCAAAACAGCATCATCGAAGAGTTGAAGAGCCTGAAGCTCAACAATGCCCGGATCGAGGCTCTGGTTGAGCAGCTCTACACGATCAATAAGCGCTCCATCGGGTTGGAAGGCAAGTTGATGCGTCTGGCGGAAACCTGTGGCATTGGCCGTCCGGATTTCGCCAAGGCTTATCAGGGCCATGAAATGGACCCAAGCTGGCTCGACTCCGTCAAGGATAAGACCAAGTCTTGGACCCGCTTTGCCAGTGACCAACGCGACCGTGCCGACGAAATTCGGCAAGAGATTTTCACTTTAGCCCAAGAAACCGGCGTGCCGATCGACGAGTTCCGTCGTATCGTCCAAACCGTGCAAAAGGGTGAGCGCGAAGCCCGTCAAGCCAAGAAGGAAATGGTGGAAGCCAACCTTCGCTTGGTAATCTCGATTGCCAAGAAATACACCAATCGCGGTCTACAATTCCTCGACCTCATTCAAGAGGGCAATATTGGCCTGATGAAAGCGGTCGATAAGTTCGAATATCGGCGCGGTTATAAGTTCTCGACCTATGCAACGTGGTGGATTCGTCAGGCGATTACCCGCTCGATCGCTGACCAAGCGCGCACCATTCGTATTCCGGTCCATATGATCGAGACGATCAACAAGCTGGTGCGCACCTCGCGCCAGATGTTGCACGAAATCGGTCGCGAACCAACGCCAGAGGAATTGGCCGAAAAGCTCGGCCTGCCGTTGGAAAAAGTCCGCAAAGTCATGAAGATCGCAAAAGAGCCGATCAGCCTTGAAACCCCAATCGGGGACGAGGAAGACAGCCATCTGGGCGATTTCATCGAAGACAAGAATGCCATCCTGCCAGTCGAAGCTGCCATTCAGTCGAACCTGCGCGAAACTACCACGCGGGTTCTGGCCAGTTTGACGCCGCGCGAAGAACGTGTGCTGCGCATGCGCTTTGGCATCGGCATGAACACCGACCACACGCTGGAAGAAGTTGGCCAGCAGTTCAGCGTGACCCGCGAACGCATTCGCCAGATCGAAGCCAAAGCCCTCCGCAAGCTGAAGCACCCCTCGCGTTCGCGAAAACTGCGCAGCTTCTTGGATAATTAAAGCCAAGGAAATTGTCATCCCGGACGGCGTCAGCCGATCCGGGACCTCATGCCGCAAAGTCCACTGAGGTCCCCGCTCTCCGTTTCACTTCGGCGGGGATGACATAGGCTATTTCAGCAGGGAAAGATAAAAACTTATCCCCCTCTGATGAAGCCTCGCATAACCTAAGCCCATCTCCGACGAGAGGGCGTTGTTGCTGCAGCGGCGACACCGGTTGGAGATGGGTAAGCGGGGTTAATCGAGGCAGACGTGGCTGCTTCGTGTTTTCATGAGGATTAGCTGTCCTTATGCCCGGTGTGCTCAAGACCGACTGCCGTGTGAAGCCGGAGGTCAAGTCTTTCAATAGGCTTGGTCCAACCTCGCGGGATCTCCTTGAGTGGGTTCTAAACCCACTCGTTAAAAGGTCTTCATGTACAGGCGGGGGAAATGAAACCACAGAGGAGGGCTCATGATCTTCCCTTGGCACACAGAC